>R14__coassemble_805_pt1 | contig 18816 bp, 11 predicted proteins | sample R14__metabat2_high_PE_004 | metagenome-assembled genome bin R14 | reverse complement strand
AGAACGCCCAGTATTTGATGGCGGGCGGTTATGTGCTCGCGTCAGTCGTGGGCGGCGTTTTGGCGGCGTCGGGTGGATATTATCTCGGCGGCAAATTGTGAGGAGGAGAAATGATTATGACTGAACTCGATAAACTTATTCATGAACGGCGGAGCATTCGCAAGTTCAAAAGCGATGTGCCGCCGAAGGAACTCGTCGACCAGGTAGTGCAGGCGGGGCTCGAAGCCCCCACCGGACGCAATCAGCAGTCGAGCGTCATTATTCGCATCGACGACCCCGCGATGCGCGAAAAGATTCGCGCCAAGAACGCGGAGATTATGGGCGCACCGCCGCCCGGACGTCCTGCCGATCCCTTTTACTCGGCGCCCATCATGCTTCTTGTGATCGCGAACAAAAAGAACAACACCGCAGTCTACGATGGCTCGCTCGCGCTTGGTAACATGATGCTCAAGGCGCACGAACTGGGCCTCGCCGCCTGCTGGATTCATCGTGCGAAAGAGGAGATGGAAAGTGCGCTCGGCAAGGAAATCCTTGCTGCCGCTCATCTCGAAGGCGAGTATGAAGGCGTCGGTCACTTAGCCCTTGGCTATGCCGATATGCCGCTTCCCGCGCCCCACATTCCCAATCCCGAGCGCTATCGTGTGATCTGACAAGACAATTAGTGGGGTTGACATTTGGAAGAAATTATGGTATAATACACTACCATGAATAATATTATCGTTTTGTGCGTGCTGTTACTTTCGGCGGGGGTGAACCTTGACCATCCGGTTCCGTTTGCTCTTGGCGAGACTGAACTTACTGGCGGTCCGCTTTTGGAGCGGCGGCAGATTGATGAGAAGTACCTCTTGGAGGACGTGGACGCGGATAGACTACTTGCGGTCTTTCGCGAGGTGGCGGGTCTCCCCAAAAAGGCGGAGCGCTACGGCGGCAAATGGGAAGGCAAGGGCATCAATGGCCATTCGCTCGGACACTATTTGAGTGCGCTGAGTGCGCTGTACGCGTGCGAGAAAAACTGCAATCCTGCGCTGGCGGCGAAAGCGAAGGAAAAGATTGACTACATTGTCTCCGAACTCAAGGCGTGTCAGGACGCAAATGGCGATGGCTACTGCCTCACGGTAGATAAGGATGTTTACGACGCTGTCAAACATGACGGCGAAGACGGCAAGAAGTTTCGCGTGGGCGGCTTTTCGCTAAACGATTGGTGGGTCCCGAATTACACGCTTCACAAAGTGTTTGCTGGACTTTACGATGCGTATCATCTCGCGGGCAATCAGGACGCGCTCGCGGTCGAAACGAAGCTCGGCAAGTGGTATGCAGACACCGTGCGCAATCTGCCGCCCGACCGAGCGAAGGCGCTATTGCGCTGCGAATGGGGCGGACTTAATGAGTCCTTTGTTCAGCTTTATAAGGATACGGGAGACAAGGATTTCCTCTGGGTGGCCGAAGATCGCTTTAATGATCCGGTCTTTGAGCGGGCGGACAGCTCTCCCAGCGATTTGTCGGGTCTTCACGCGAACACGCAAATCCCCAAGTTCGTCGGCCTCTGCGCGCTTTATGAGGCGACGAGCAACGCGCAGTATCGCACTCGCGCGGAGAACTTTTGGCACGAGGTGGTGGAGCGTCGCAGCTTTTCCACGGGCGGCCATTCGCAGAACGAGCACTTTTACGACATGGCCAAGGGCGCGGAGAAGTTGGATCGGCGTTCGGGCGAGACGTGCAACGTAAATAATCTTATTCGGATGTCGGGCCACCTGTTCACCTGGGAGCCGACGGCGGATAAGATGGACTTTGTGGAGCGCGGACTTTACAATCAAATTGCCGCCCAGATTGGCAAGGAGCCGGGCGAATTTGGCTACTTCCTTTCGATGGCGCCAACCGGCTACAAGCTTTTCTCGACTAAGGACAAGGCCTGGTGGTGCTGCGTGGGCACAGGAATGGAAAATCCTTTCCACTACACCGAGCACACGTACTATCACACCGACGACACTTTGTACGTGAACCTCTTCATGCCGAGCAAGGTGACGTGGAAGGGCGTCACTTTGGAGCAGATTACCGACTATCCTTACTCGGGCAAGATTACGCTCAAAATTACGGGCGGCAGTTTGAACTTGAAGGTGCGTAGGCCTTACTGGGCGGGCGGACCGGAATATGTGGACTATCCCAATGCCGCCGGCACCATCGTTATCGATTATCCGATGTCGGATTATGAAGAGTCGCTTACCGGGGCTCCTGACTACAAGGCGCGCATGCATGGTCCTTTGGTGATGGCGGCAGTTATTCCTCCCGCCCGCGGACCTGACCCCGCCATGAAGCGTTACGACGATCATTTGGCGGGTATGCGAGTTCACGCCCCCAAGAACGCCACCTGGACGATGAAGCCGTTAATGGACATTTATCGCGAGCATTACTCGATTTATTTCCATAACGGCAATCCTATGGCCATTGAGGAGCCGCGGATTGAAGATCATCGCCTCGACTATGTTGAGCCCGGCTTCCAGCAGAGCGAGGTCGATCACGATTTTAAGGATTATCAGACCGATTCTGGCGACGAGGGCGAACTTAAGTATCGCATGCCGCAGACTCGTGATGGCTGGTTCAGCTACACGCTGAAAGTTAATCCCAAAGCGAGAAATAAACTCGTGATCACCTGGTCAATCCAGTCGCACGATAAGCGGATGGTAATTTTTATTGACGATAAGAAATTTACCGAAGTCCACTTGGAGCGTCAGCAAGCGCAGGTGCCGGTCTATGATATCGAGTATGATATCCCGCGGAAGTTTACTGATGGTAAAGAGTCAGTGACCTTCAAGTTTGCCGCCAGACATGGTGCTGATCCCGCGCCCATCTACAAGGTAACGACAGCCCGATAATCCTTTTGGAGGGGTTGAAAAGTGGGGGAATTTTTGGTATAATATTCCTCATGAATACTATATTATTATTGTTGGCGGCACTTAATGTAATCACGGTTAACCCGCAGGTGGAGGTCGGTCCGGCGGCGGAAGACCTGTGGGGAATTTTCTTTGAGGATATCGATCTTTCGCTCGACGGCGGCATTTATGCGGAGAAAATCCGCAATCCGAGCTTCGAGCAGTACGAGCAAAATAGCTGGACGCAGGGCCTACCTTTGCAGTACTGGCACCCGATTGGCAAGCCGGAAATGCAGGTTAAGGCCGCGGATAAGAAAGATGTCGCGGCGCCTTCGCCGAAGTCGATGCTCGTCACTTGCCGCCCGGGCGAGGGTGTGTGGAACGAAGGATATTTTGGCATCGGCGTTGAGGAGGGGAAGCGGTATAATTTGAGTTTTGCGCTTCGCTTCGCCGGACCGCTCGGGGATCGGTCCCTACCGGTAGGGGGCGATTACCAAGCGCCCCGCATGAAGGTGGCGTTCGATCGCTTTGGCGGCAGTTCGATTGGCGAGGTGGAAATTCCGCTCATTGCGGACGATAAGTGGCACGAATACAAGGCCACGCTTACCGCTACCGCCACCGACCCCCAAGCGAGAATTAGCTTTATCGTCCAATGTCAACCTTCAACCTTAACCTTCAACCTCGATACCGTCAGCCTCTTCCCGGCGGAGACGTATGGCAAGTATGGTCTTTTCCGCAAGGACCTGATGGAGAAACTTGCCGCCCTCAAGCCTAAGTTCGTCCGTTTCCCCGGCGGCTGCTGGGTGGAAGGCGACACGATGAAGGAGGCATATCGTTGGAAAAATACCTTGGGTTCGCGCTGGTCGCGCAAGTCGCAGCATAATCTTTGGGAGTATTGGTCCACTAATTGCATTGGCTTCTATGAATACTTGCTTTTGTGCGAAGAACTTGGCGCAAAGCCTCTCTTTTGCATAAATACCGGTATGTCGCACAAGGAAAATGTGCCCCTTGAGAAGATGGACGAATTTGTGCAGGATGCCCTGGATGTCATCGAGTTCTGTAATGGCGACGCGAACACCACCTGGGGCGCGAAGCGTGCGGAACTTGGTCATCCCGAGCCGTTTAATCTTGAGTACTTGCAGATTGGTAACGAAAATAAGGGCCGCGCATATGAAGAGCGTTATCCTTTGATTGCTGACGCAGTCAAGGCGAAATATCCCGAAATTAAGCTTATCGCCTGCCGCTTCAATTACGATTTAAAGTGCCGCCCGGTCGAGATTGAGGACGATCATTTTTATAAGGATGTGGGCTGGTTCTTTGATAACGCGGATTTTTTTGATAAGGGTAAGCGTCGCAATGAAAATAAGGTCTTTGTGGGCGAATATGCAACCCAGAAGCGCATTGGCCGCTGGGGAGATTTGCGCGGTGCGCTTGGCGAGGCATCATTCATGATTGGCATGGAGCGCAATCCCGACAAGGTGAAACTTGCCGCCTATGCGCCGCTTTTTGCGAATTACGAGCACTCCAATTGGACGCCGAACCTCATTTACGTGACGCCCAACGAGTCGTTCGCCTCTCCCAGTTGGAACGTGCAGAAACTCTTTGCGGAAAATGCCGGTGATACTGTCGTTGAGTGCAAGGTAGAGGCCGAGCCGCGCACGATTACCGCCGACGCCATGACCACCAAGGATGGCGAAGTAATTATAAAGGTTGTGAACATGACCACTAAAGAACAACCCCTTAATATCGTAGGGGTGGACTTTAGTCCTCGCCGCGTAACTAAAATTATCTTTGGTGGCACCGAAGATGGCGCCGCGCACAACACTTTCGCCAACCCCGATGCACTAAAAGAGGTTGAGGTGGAGGTTGAGGTCGAGAATGGTGGCACCATTTCCGACACTTTGCCGCCCAATTCGTTCGTAATTTATAAATCCCGGAGTAAATGATCATGATTTCACTTCTTTTTGCGCTCTCGCTTACCTTGGGTCCGGTGGAGGCCGGACACGAAGTCTCCACCAACATGTGGGGCATCTTCTTCGAGGACATCAACTGGGCGGCAGATGGCGGCATTTATCCCGAGCTTATTCGTAATCGCGGCTTTGATACTTCGTCCGTCGTCAAGGCGAATTCGCGCGACAATGGCACCTGGCAGATTGCGGATGGCTGGGTGGAGGATTGCCGCGGAAATGCCGCCGCGCGCATTTCGAGGAAGTATGGTCAGCCGCTCTACGACGAAACCGCGCCCTATGTGCGCATCGAGGTCCTTTCGCCCGGCGATGGCGCAGGCGTCAAGAACTCCGGCTACGCTGGCGTCAGCGTCAAGGAAGGCGTCAAGTATAATGTCAAGTTCTACGCGCGTTCGCTTACCGGCTACGCGGGCGACATCGTGATTGAACTTAAAGATGGCGACGAAGTCGTGAAGGCGACGACGATTCCGGCCATTGAGCTTAAGCTCACCGACAAATGGAACGTTTACGAAGGTAGTTTTGTCTCCCCGAAGACGGTGGGTAACAAGGGCACTTTTTCGATTCTTGCAAATGCGAAGGGTACGCTGGACTTGGAATTCGTCTCCTTGAAGCCCGCTCCCGAATTTACCTACAAGGGCCACGGTCTGCGCAAGGATCTCTGCGAGGCCTTGGAAGCGCTGCACCCCAAGTTCATTCGTTTCCCCGGCGGCTGCATTGTGGAAAGTCAGGACTTCCAGCATTGGTACGACTGGAAGCGCACGGTGGGACCGGAGGAAGCGCGCGAAGTGGTGTGGAATCGCTGGGGATATTGGCAGACGTTTGGTCTTGGCTACTTTGAATACTTCCAGCTTTGCGAGGACTTGGGCGCCGAGCCACTCCCCATTTGTCTTGCGGGCGTCACTTGTCAGTATCAGCGTCCCGAAGAATACGTGGCGTTAGCGGATGTCGATTACTTTGCGCAGAATATCCTCGACCTCATTGAGTTTGCGAACGGCGACGTGGAGACGAAGTGGGGCAAGGTGCGTGCAGAAATGGGACATCCCGCGCCCTTTAATTTGAAGATGGTGGGCGTCGGTAACGAGAACTGGGGAAATAAGTTCCTCGATCGCTACGAGGCAATCGTCAAGATTATTGCCGCCGCGCATCCGGAAATCAAGATTGTCGGCTCTTCGGGTCCCTCGCCGAGCGGCAAGGATTTTGATCTTGCCTGGCAGCGCGCCACGGACAAGACTGCGTGGGTTATTGACGAACATTACTATCGCGATGCGGAATTTTTCCGTCAGGCGTATCATCGTTATGATAATTACGCGCGCGAGGGCAAGCCCGGCGTCTACGCGGGCGAATATGCGTGCCACGACAAAAAAGCGCGCGATAATAAGGAAGAACTCGGCAGTAACGAGACGGTCGCCCTTTACGATGCCGTCGCCATGCTCGGCTTTGAGCGCAACGGCGATATTGTCAAAATGGCCAGCTACGCGCCGCTTTTTGCGCGCAAAGGTCATTACCAGTGGAAACCCGACCTTATTTGGTTCGACGAGCACAATGTCTACTTGACGCCCAATTACGAAGTCCAGAAGTTCTTTGCCAACCATCCTGTCGAATGGTCCATTCCCTGCACGGATGATGGCCTGGAGGCGGCAGGCGTTTATTATTCCGCCGGCCTTGCGGGCGGCAAATTGATTATCAAGTTCGTAAACCTCTCGTTCGAAGAAAAGGTGGTGGAAATTGTCGGCCAGCGTGCCGTCACTTTGCCGCCGCGTGCCTATGGTATTATTCCCGATATTACTTTGCCTAACCGCGCCAATTGATTCCGCGCAAGTCGCGGATATCTTTGCTCGCGCGAGAGATCATTACCTGGCCATTGATGCGACAACGCACAATGACCAAGGCAAGTTTCCGCATGGCTGGAAGCGGGACAAAAATAAGTACGATATGCGTTCCATCTATTGGTGGACCTCGGGACATTTTGCGGGCTCCTTGTGGTATCTTTACGACGCAACGCATGACGAACGACTTAAAACTGCCGCCGAGTACTGGACAGCTCAAGTCGCGCCCAACGCGAAGGTGGACGACAATCATGATATCGGCTTCATCATGAATTGCGCCCGTTCCAAGCCCGAGCTCATCCTCGAAACTGCTCGGTCACTTTGCCGCCGCTTCAATCCCGACTTGGGACTTATTCGTAGTTGGGGCGATAAGGACAGCAAAAAGGATTTTATTGTCATTCCCGACAATCTCATGAATCTCGAACTTCTCGAGGTGGCGGCAAACTTGCCGGGCGGCGAAAAGCGCTTCGACGAAGTCGCCCGCGCGCACGCGGACACGACCATGCAGCATCACTTCCGCGCCGATGGCGGCTGCCGTCATGTGCTCCACTACGACCAAGCGACCAAACGCGTCAAGTCTATCGACCGCGGACAGGGCGCCAGCGCCGAAACTGCCTGGAGCCGTGGACAGAGTTGGGGCATTTATGGCTATACGATGATGTATCGCTTCACCAAAGAGCTGCGCTATCTTAATTTTGCCCAAAAACTGGCCGACTACGCCATCAATCATCCCAACATGCCGAGCGATGGCATTCCTTATTGGGACTATGGCGCGCCGGGCGAGGAGCGCGACAGTTCTGCCGCCGCAGTGATGGCGTCCGCCCTCCTGGAACTTTGCGGCTATGTTGATGATGAAAAGGGCAAAAAATATCGCGATTTCGCTATCAAGCAGTTGACCACACTCGCAAGTTCCGAGTATTTCTCCCAAGGCGACGAAATTGGTCACTTCCTTTTAAAGCATGGCGTCGGGAGTAAGCCCGAGCATTCCGAGATTGATACGCCCCTAGTTTATGGCGACTATTATTTCCTCGAAGCGCTCACTCGCCTGAATAATTGCAAAGTCTTGAATAATGGTGAATTGGGGATTGGGAATTCAACTCGCGAGAGCTGGGTTCGCTTTGCGGAAAAGCTCGCTCGTCCGGTCTTGGCGCCCATGGCCGAGGGCCGCCTCCACGAAGTCTATAACTTCGAAAAGGGCACCTTGGAAATTTCGCCCACCTGGAACGGACGCAGCAAAGAAGTTGCGTACATGGAAATTTTTGCGCGCCTCATGTCCGGTCTTGCGCCCTGGCTTGCGCTCCCCGATGACGACACGGGTGAAGGCAAACTCCGCGCGGAACTCCGTGCGCTCGCCCTCAAGGCCTACGCGAATGCGGTCGACCCCAATAGCCCCGATTATCTCGGCTGGAACAAGGGTGGGCAGGCGCTCGTCGATGCCGCCTTTTTGGCGGAAAGTTTCCTCCGCGCTTGGGACGCACTCTGGGTGCCATTGGACGATACGACCAAGTCGCGATATATTGCCGAATTTGAGGGACTTCGTCGCTATTCGCCGCCGTACCAGAACTGGGTACTTTTCTGCTCGCTCGAGGAATGTTTTATACTCAAGGCGGGCGGCAAAGTGGACGAGTATCGTCTCCGCACCGGCCTATATAAGGTAGAGGAGTGGTACGTGGGCGATGGCTGGTATTCGGACGGCCCGAGCTTCGCGTTCGACTACTATAATTCCTATGTTATTCATCCCATGTACTACGAGTGTGTCAAGACACTTGTCGAACAAAAGCGCTGGTGTATTCCGTACCTAAATGATCAGCAGCGTGGGCGGCGCCTTAACGCCCAAGAGCGCCTTGGGGATATCGAAGTTCGAATGCAAAAGTACGGCGTCATTTTGGAGCGGATGATTTCGCCCGAGGGCGCATATCCCGTTTTTGGTCGCTCAATTCCCTACCGGATGGGCGCATTCCAGGCGCTCGCCTTACTCGCGCTCGAAAAGAAACTCCCTGCGGAACTTCATCCCGCGCAAGTGCGCTGTGCGCTCGAGGCCGTACGCGCGCGGATGTTCAAGGACGAGAGCAATTTTAATAAAGCCGGTTTCCTGACGCTTGGCTTTGTGGGCTCCTATCCCGAGGTGGGCGATAGTTACACGAACAATGGCTCTTTATATATGACTTCACTCTTTTTGCTTCCGCTTGGCCTCCCGGCGGGTGACCCGTTCTGGACTTTGCCGGATGAACCCTGGACGCAGAAGAAAGCCTGGGGCGGCGAACCATTCTCCAAGGATCACAAATGGAATATAAATCCAAAGCCACTTTACTGGGAATAATCCTAGCTGTCAATCTCTTTGCCGCCGAGCGCGTGGATTTTGTTCAGCCCGGCGATGAGGCGAGCGAGAATGCGCACGAGCTCTCGGGTGAGAACTCCTGCGGCGGCAAGTGGGCGGAACGCACTTTCCGTCAGGTGCCGGGTCCGGACGGATTCTTTGCCTATAAAATGAAGTGTGCGCCGCGTTCGTCAATTTCGCTCACTTACTGGGGACGCGATGGCTACGACGGACGCATTTTCGATTTGATGGTCGACGAAACGACTATTGCGCACATCGACATGCCGCGCATTGACAAGGACGAGTTCCACGAAGTTGAGTATCCAATTCCGGCGGAACTTACGCGCGGCAAAAAGTCCATTGAGGTGCGAATTTCCTCCACGCCCGAGTCGCGCTGTGCGGGCGGCATTTTTGGCATCGCGGTCAACAAATATGTGCCGCCCAAGCCTGCGCCGCCCAGGATTAAGGCGGATTACGAAGGCAAGGCGACCGGCTGGTTTATGGAACCCTTGATGCTCAAGGAGGAGTGGACACTTGCCGTGCAGGCTAAGGCGATGGGCAACGATAATACTTTCATCTTCGTGCATGGCACGGCACTAGGTCGACATGGAACCGGCGTCTTTGGCGTGGCGACCGGCGAAGATGGCCATGTCGAGTTTTTTGATGGTCTTGCCCGCTCCAACGGACGGCGAACAATCGCGACGAAATTCGTGTCGCATCGCAATGATCAGACGCATCTTTACGTAATCACGCGTCGCAAAGATGGCTATGCGGTCTTTTATGTCGATGGCGAATTTGCGGGCGCAGTTCCCGGTTTTGGTTTTGAGCCGAACGCCGGCTATCTCGCCTTTGGTGGAGTTCACGCGCGTGGCGCAGGACTTGGATTTGCGGTTACCGACAAGAATCAAATTGGCCGCGTCGTCGTGTGGGACTATGTTCTGGAAGAAAACGATGTCGAAAGACTCGCGGCCAAACTGCCGCCCGAACCAAGGCTGCCCAAGGAAAAGGAAAAAATCTCTGCCTCGCTTAGTCGCGAAAAGCTCCTTCGTCTCGGACGCGAACTGCCGCCCAAGGTCAAGATTTCCGCGGATGAGAATCCTTCACTCGTGGCGAAGGGCGTACTTGCCCAGTGTATTCTCGGGCTTAATCAGCGACTCGAACTGGGCGCGGGCGGCAAACTTGAGCTGGGCGAATTGGGATTAGAGTTCGACTCCAACTATGCCCGTGGCAAAGAATGTCGCATCATCTTTTCGGGCGGCACTTTGTCCGCGTATGAAAAGAGCCACATCAGCTCGCTTGCGCCCATTCGCCTTACCGAAGGCACCACCTCGAAGCTTGTTGTGAAGGACAAAATGGTCTTGCGCACCGCGTTTGAGGGCGGCGGCGATTTGACCATTTCGGGTACGGGCAAGGTAGTCTTTATGAAGTCGTGTCCGGATGCCAAAGGTAAGCTCAAATCCGCTCCCGGTGTGGAGGTCGTCTTTGCGCCCGGCGCAATCTGGGGCGGCAAAAAGACGACGGTGGAAGAGGTGTTTCCGCAGCCTGCCACCGCCTACAACCCGAAGAAGCTCAAGATGGAAAAGCTCGGCCGCGGCGTCTGTGCCTGGCGACTTACGAACGATGTTGTGCGCGTTGGTTGGCGCTATAAATCGAGCGACCCCAAGAATATCGCCTTTAATGTCTTTTGTGATGGCAAAAAAGTTAATTCCTCGCCCATCGCGAACGTCACCTACTTTGACCATCATTTCCCCTGGGACAAGAAAAATCACACCTACACCGTTCAACCTTCCACCTCCAACCTCCAACCTTCAACCTCTTCGAAGTTCCTGCTGGCCGGAACTTCGAAGCTCGGCTACCTCGACATCGAACTCGAGCCGTCGGCACCCAGGAAGACGCCCGATGGTCAGGAATATACCTATTTCCCTTGCGACTCCTCAGTCGGCGACTTGGATGGCGATGGCGAATACGAACTCGTCATTGCCTGGTGGCCCACGCGCCATGGTGACAACTGGTACTGGGGACAGTCGGGCGAAACGATTCTGGAGGCGGTCAAACTCGATGGCACTAATAAGTCGCTTTGGCGCATTGACTTAGGTCCCAACATTCGCTCGGGTCCGCACTACAATCCCTATCTCGTCGCCGATTTTGATGGCGATGGCAAGGCGGAAGTGATTGTTCGCACTGCGCAGGGCGCGGTCGATGGACTTGGTCGCGCGCTTGGCTATCTCGCGGAGGAAAAGGAAGGGCCGCGCGGCACCAATAGCTACAATTTTGCCGCCATTCGCCGCGAACTTCCCAAGTGGTCAAAGAACGCTAGGTTCAAGGATTTCCGTCCTGAAGATCAGTTCTGCGCCTTCGCGCCCAATTATGTGACCGTTTTTGCCGGCCCCACCGGCGAAGCTATTGACACTTTGCCCTTTAAGCCCGATGTTCTTGACGATCCCGAGGCGATTGCCCGTCGCGACTTTAATGTGATTAACTGGTGGTATTCCTCGCGTTGCCCGGGCAATCAGTCTTTCCGTATGCTCGCGACGACCGCGTATTTGGACGGCGTTCACCCGAGCGCGGTGATGTGCCGCGGCTACTATTCGCGCACCAACCTTTGCGCGTGGGATTTTGATGGCAAGGAGCTCAAGGAACGCTGGTTCTTCTGCTCGGAGACCGAACGCAACTTTGGCTACGGCGGACAGGGTTTCCACAACATTCGCGCGGGCGATGTCGATTTTGATGGTCGCGACGAGATTATCTACGGTCACATGGCGGTCGACCACGATGGCCGCGGACTGTGGACGACGGGCTATGGCCATGGCGACGCGATGCACATTTTCCAGGCTTCGCCCGAGTCGCGTGGACTTGTCAACTGGACTTGTCACGAGCATTGGCCGTTTGGCGTCTCCTTGATTGACTGCGAAACCGGCAAGACGCTCCTTCGTCGCAATGGCTTTAACGATACCGGCAGCTGCAACGCCATGGATATTGACCCCGGCACTCCCGGCGTAGAACTCTTTGCGGGCGGCAATTTGGGCAATTTCTCCGCCAAGACCTGCACTCAGTATCCCTCGCCCAAGGCGAAGCCGATTGTGAACTACTACGCGAACTTGCGCGGACATATTCTTTGGAAGGGCGATATGTCCGCGAGCGCTTACGGCGGCGGTTCGATTATCTGGGAATACTTCATGTTCCGCCGCTGGGTGACGGTTCTTTGGGACGCGGGTGACGAGGTCGATTCGGTCGGCGGCACCAAGGGCAATCCCAACTTAATTGCCGACATTTATGGCGACTGGCGCGAAGAGCTCGTCCTTCGTCGCAAGGATAATCGCGGCGTTCGCGTTTTCTTTACGCCGTTCGATACCGAGTATCGCTTCTGGACCTTTATGGAAGACCCCGTCTATCGCGATGGCGTCGCTTCGCAGAACTCGGGCTACAACGTCCCGACTTCGCCCGGATTCTACTTTGGCCCCGACCTAAAAGGCCACGATATCGACTTCCGCGGCACCCACATCAAGTAGAAATATTTCTGCATAGCGAAAGAACTTTATATTTTGCGGTAATTCTTTCGCCATACCGAAAGAATTTGCGTTTTATCTCTTGACAAACTGCCGCAAAATATGATATAATATATGGTATATGAACATTGAAAGACCTACATATATCAAGCAAATTCGACCTTTTTTCGGCAAAAAGCTGATAAAAGTCCTAACTGGCATTCGTCGTACGGGGAAGTCGCGTATCCTGGAGATGGATCGTGACCTGTTTCTCTCCGACGTTGAGGAGCCTGGTCGAATCATCGAGGCTAACTTCGAGTCGAAGGTGGATGAGTCGGTGAAAAGTGCGGAATCGATGATTGAGAAGGTCAATGCGGCGGCAAAAAAGTTTCCGGGTCAAAAGTTATATCTGTTCTTTGATGAGATCCAGGAGCTGGATGGCTGGGAGAAGCTCGTAAACTCTCTGGATGTGGACTTTGATGTGGACATGTATTTGACCGGCTCCAACGCCAAACTTCTTTCTAGCGAGATTTCTACCTATATCGCCGGTCGATACGTGGCGATTCATGTTTATCCGCTTTCTTTCTCCGAGGCATGGAGTGTTCTTTCGCGGGAGGGTAAAAGCGAGCGCGAGGCATTCTTTGATTATCTGAAATTGGGTGGCATGCCGTTTATTTACGACGCCGGAATTACGGGCGCGGCGGCGAATGCGTACCTTATCGATCTTTTCAATTCTATTGTCTTGAAGGACATTGCCAAGCGTCATCAGATTCGCGATGTGGACTTGCTCGGGCGAATCCTGGATTATCTTGTGGCGGAAATTGCGCACAGTTTTTCACCGACGAGTATGGTCAAGTATTTAAAGCACGAAAAACGCGGTGCCGGATTGGAGACTATCTACAATTATACGGATTATGCACAGGAGGCCTGTTTCCTGAATCGGGTTAAGCGGTACGATTTAGTCGGCAAGGAACTATTATCTACGCAGGAAAAGATTTTCTTGACCGATCATGGCTTTCGTGAAGCATTGACGGGCATGAACAATCGACATATCGATCGCGTGCTAGAGAATATTGTCATGATGGAGTTGGTGCGGCGCGGCTACCAAGTGGAGGTTGGCAAGTTGCGCAATCTGGAGATTGACTTTGTGGCGACTAAAGGCGATGAAAAGCAATATATCCAGGTTGCGTATTTGATGCCCGATGAAGCGACTCGCGAGCGCGAGTTCCGTCCGCTCAAATCGATTGCCAACGATAATTTCCCGCGGATAGTTCTATCGCTGGATGAAGTCAATTTCAGTGAAGGCGGCATTTTGCATGAGTCAATCATAGATTGGTGCTTATCCAAAAGGGGGGTGGACTTTTAATTTGTTTTATGATATAATATTCACCGTAAACTCGAAAAAGGACTACCCAATATGAAGAAGATTTCTTTGCTCGCGCTTTTTGCCGCCCTCGCGTCAGTAGTGGCATACGGTCAGAACTGGACTGGTGGAGGGGATGATACGCTCTATTCCAACAGCGCGAACTGGAATGGCGGACGCGAGACTAATTCTACCGAAGCGGTGCACTTCGATGGTCAGAGTGGTAAAACTGTCACTTTCGACGGCAACTACGAGACTGCCGGTCTTCTCTGGGTCGGGTCGACGACTGCCGGCAATTACGCGTCGCGCGCCGAGGACGGCACCTGGACGGTGAACCCGCTTGTTTGGACGGCGACCGACGATTCGTATGGTATCGCGGGAACCGCAAATTAGAATTTCTTAATCGCTGACGCGGCGAACCAGAACGGTGCCTTGAAGATTGAAAAGGGTACCTATACTTGGGCGTACACGATGAATATCGGCTCGAAGGGTCTTGCCTACTTCGAGATGGCGGGCGGCACGCTTACGGTCAGCAATCAGTTTATGTTGGTATCAGCGGGGCGACCTCGTATTTCAAGCAGACCGGCGGCACCATGAATGTCGTTAAGGGTTATTGGGGTGCGGACGCGAACACTAAATCGCGCATTGATATCTCGGGCGGCGTTTTCAACGCGAGCGGTATGATTGGCTTTATTAATGGTAATAGTTCGCGAATCGAGCTCAATGTAAACGGCGGCACGATGAATTTCAATGCCGACCCTTGTTTTGGTGGCAACACTGATAGATATGCCACTAGCGGAGCTGACTCCACTAATATTGTTACCATCTCCAATGGAGGTGTTATCAATGTCGGTAGCGAGACGACGGCAAAGTGGTTGAAAGTGAATGTTGCTGGATCTGCAGTCAGTGAGTTTAATCTTAATGAGGGCGGCACACTTGCTGTGTGGCACATCGAAAAGGTCGGCACCGCCGAGGGTTCGAAGATCGTCTTTAACGGCGGCACTTTGAAGTCGCTCGGCGTTAATAGTAGCAACACCTACATCATCGAGAACGACGACACACTCACGGTGGAGGTTGGCGAGTTGGGCGGTATCATTGACGTGAATGGCCACGCTGTTCAGCTTCCGAAGGCGCTTACGGGCTCTGGTACGCTCACGATTACCAACTCGTCCGCGACTGCGGGCTCGATCGCGTTTAGCGCGAATGTCGCAGGCAAGATCCGTCTCGCCGCAAGCAATGTGACGGCAACCTTCGCGGACGGTGTGACGATCGGTGGGCTCGAGCTTGGCGCGGGCTGGTCGGGTACGACGCTCCCTGCGGCGCCGGTTGCTTCTTATACGCTTGCGGGCGGCACAATCACGATGGCGTATGATGCGATTGGAACCGGAACCAATCTCGTCTTGAAGTCTGGCTCGGTTACGCTTGATATGAGCGGCGTTACGGACGCGGCGGTTGGTTCAACGACGACGCTTACAAATGTTTCGCTCGCGGATAGCGTGAAACTTTCGGCGATTACCTTTAATACGTACAATTCGAAGTTTGATTGGACGGCCTCGATTGATGATGGCGCTATTACGATGACCGCGAAGGCTCCGGAAGGGCCGAACAAGTGGGTCGGCGGCTCGGAAGGCAATTGGAATGCAGATGCCAACTGGCAATACGGCGTGCCGGAAACTACTGCGACCGTGGAGTTTGATGATGACGCCACCTGCTGGCTCGATGCGAGCAAGACGGTGTCGAATCTCGTTGTTAATGCGAGCGTCCTCTTTAAGACGACGAATACTGGAAGCGTCCATCCGACCATCTATATTAAGGAGGTGAATGGCGAGGGCACGATCGGCCTTTATCACTCGGGTATTATTGCGAATGGCCTCCCGGGCACGATTGCCGAAGGCATCACGATTGACATCAACGATGCGGGCAATACCGACAGCTGGCTCGAAGGTTCCACTCCGCTCCAGATCTATGGCAATATTACTGGTTCGGGCTATGTTATCTTCCGTCAGTCCACCTGGTTCTACGGCGATAACTCCGGACACACGGGCAAGGTGGTCTTTCAGGGAAATAACGATGGGCGGCGCTTTATGGCGCCGGAGTCGGGATTCTCGAAATCCTCGAGTGTCGCTATAACCGGCTCGTCGTACTTTGGTTTCACCGAGGGGACAATCAAGTTCAATAATCTCACCTGGAACAGCAATGGTGGATATCGCGGAATGAATGTTCTGAACGGGGCCAAGTTCACGGTTGAGCTTACCGGCACGAGCGCGATAAATAACAAGGTGAGCTTCTTCGAGAATAAGAATACCGATGGCACTTGGGGCAATAACTGGAATAACGGTTGCGCAACTTGCACGATTGTGAACAAGGGTACGCTCACAACGACGCAGGAATACGACTATACGCTCAAGTGCGAGGCGGACAGCACGACCAACATTTCGGCAGATAATACCGCGGCGACCATCAAGCTGACTGGTACTGGTGCGAAGGTTGTCTCCTCGGTCGAGCTTACGAACGCTCCCACTTCTGAAGTTGCTGATTACGATGTCGTCAAGAAGTCCGAGACTGTGGATGACGTTACGACCTATACCTACACGCTTGCGGTCGTGGAATTCCCCGATAATCTCGACATGGAAACCGATGGCCTTCTTGATTGGGTTGCGGAAAAAGCTCCTACAGTTGCTACCAATGACGCGGCGGCAGTTAAGTCGTACTTGAATGGCGAGGCGGCAAATACGAAGTATACGAAAGCGGATTGCTTCGTCGCGGGCATCGACCCGACCGACGAAAACGCCGACTTCACTGCACAGGGCGTGCAGATTGATTCTTCTGTCAAGAATGTGTACGTTACGCTTTCAACGGTTAAGGCGAATCGCGTATACATTTTCAAGTACTCGGCGACGAGCCTTACCGCAAATGATTTTGCAGAAATTGGTACTTACACAAGTACGGCGGCAGATGAAGGTACGAGCAAGACTATTCACCTTAAGAGTGATAATTTAGATACCAATAGCGGCTTCTTCAAGATGGGCGTGCAGATGAAGAAGTAAGGAAGGGCGAAAAAGATGTTAAGTTTGCTTTTAGCGGTTTCGTATTACTCGATTACCACTCCCGGTGTGAGCCAGTATGTCGCTGGCTCCGCCGCAAGTGACTACACGGTGTATGTGTCCAATACGTCGGTTGAGAATTTCATCAATGCCTACGGCACGGAGAACTTTGCTTCGCTCTATACCGCAAGTAGTACGGCGGATATCGAGAGCGATGGTACGGTGACGCCCTCCAGCGCCCTGATTACCGCACTTAATAATGCGATTGGCTCTTCGGACACGACGCTCGATAATTACTATCTCTACACGGTGTACGGCACTTCGCAGTATATCTACCAGACGCTTACTACTACGACGATTGGCTCGCGTAACTTCATCGAGGCCAAGGCGGCCACCACCACCTGGGCGGCGATTCCCGAGCCCACCTCGGGCCTCCTCCTCTTGGTCGGCACCGCGCTCCTCGCCCTCAAGCGCCGCAGTTAATCACTTTTCTGTATTGACAGAAGGTGGCGATTTATGGTATAATATGGACTATGAGCCAAAAAAATACCGATAAATTTGGATTGCGATGATAAAAAGAGCGATTGATGGGTTTCTGGCCAAGCGAATGTTTGGCGGCAAGGTAATCGTAGTGTATGGGCCGAGACAAAGCGGCAAAACAACTGCGATAGAGCACTATCTGTCGCAAAATGCGCGTGAGCATGAGGTGGTCAAGTTCGATGGCGACGAAGCATCGGACCGGGAGATTTTGGCGGACGCGAGTGTTGAGCGCGTGCGGACCTTGATTGGCAATAAGCGCATCATCTTTATTGACGAGGCGCAGAAGATTCCGGAAATCGGGTTTGTACTTAAGCGGATGTACGACCATTTGAAAGACGTCCAGGTGATTGCGACCGGTTCGTCAAGTGAAGATCTCGCGGAGAAGACGGAGGAGCCACTCACTGGACGAAAATTTGAATGGACAATGTTGCCGCTTTCTTTCGCTGAACTTGCGAATGAATCGTCACCCATCGAGGAGATGCGCCAATTGGAGAGTCGGCTGATGTTCGGTTCGTATCCCGATGTAGTTACGCATCCCGGCGACGAGGTGGAGCGCATTCGCGAAATTGGCAAGGGGTATCTTTATAAGGATATTCTTAAGCACGAGTCAATTCGCCGCCCGGAGCTCGTGGACAAGATTTTGCGCGCGCTCGCGTTTCAGATTGGACAGGAAGTGTCGTTCAATGAAGTTGCGCAGACGTGTGGAACCGATCCTAAGACGGTGGCGAAATATATTGACATTCTCACCAAGGCTTTCATTGTTTTTCCGCTGTCAAGTTACGCGCGGAACTTGCGAAATGAACTCAAGAAGACGGTGAAGATTTATTTCTGGGATTTGGGTATTCGCAATTATGTGATTGGCGATTGGCGTCCGATAGCTTCGCGTAGCGACGATGAGAAGGGCCACATGTTTGAAGATTACTTCGTCGCGGAACGCGCGAAGTGGCGGCTTATTCACGAGGCGGATGCGCGTGCGTTTTTCTGGCGGACAACTTCCTCGCCCAAAGAAGTGGACCTGGTTGAGGAGTCGGGCGGCACTTTGCGCGCGCTCGAGGTGAAGTGGAATGAAAAGCGTACCGCCAAACTACCGCCGACATTTGCTGCCGCATACCCCAATGCCGAGTTCGGCAAGGTGTCGCATACCAATTATAACGACTGGCTAAATTGATGGTTACCCAAAAGGCATTACCCCTTTGGGGTGTAGACAAAATCGGGCAAAAAATGGTATAATATACGCCATCATTAGGGGAAATTCCTGGTTCCTCTGAGCCGGCTCGGGTGAGTCGGCTTTTTTATTTTCTGCCGGGCAGTTTTTGGTCTTGCCCAGGACCACCACTTACGCAGTCTTCCAAATGACGCCCGCGTAGGTGCTAACTAACTCACCGTTAGCGTCATAGAAGTTCCAGG
>R14__coassemble_801_pt1 | contig 18894 bp, 15 predicted proteins | sample R14__metabat2_high_PE_004 | metagenome-assembled genome bin R14 | reverse complement strand
ACCCAAACGACCCAATATTTTTTCGATTTGTTGCTCGGAGATCAAGGCTTACTTCGCGAACTTCGCGTAGCGCTTCTTGAACGAGTCAACGCGACCTTCGGTGTCGACCATCGTCTTCTGACCCGTGAAGTAGGGGTGGCAAGCGGAGCAGGTGTTCACAGTCATCTCCTTCTTGGTAGAACGAGTGTGAATCACGTTGCCGCATGCGCAAGTGATGGTAGCATCGCCGTAGGCCGGATGGATGTTGCTCTTCATTTTTGTCTAGTCCTTTACTAAAAGTTGATATATTATATCATATTTAGGGCGTAAATGTCAATACCCAATTTTACACTTTATCTTGTGAGCATTGCTTGCGGGCAATGAAGTCAAAAGTGGTCTTTGCAACCACCGGCGAGAGCACCACGAGCGCGATGAGGTTGGGGAGGGCCATGAGACCATTGAAGATATCGGCCATATTCCACACCGCTTCCAAGGTGAGGTAAGGACCAACAAAGACCATCGCAACATAAAGGAAACGATAGACCTTGATGAGTCCTTGACGCTCGGTGCCAACGAGATACTCCAGGCACTTTTCGCTGTAGTAATCCCAACCGAGAATCGTGGTGAACGCAAAGAACGCCAAGGCGACCATGATGAAGCCCTTCGCAAACGTGGCGGCATTCGGGAGGAAATCAAGGCCGTGTTCGAAAGCGAAGGTCGTGATGCCCACGCCATGCATGTTGTTCTCAGGGAGCCACGCACCGGTAATGACAATCGCGAGACCGGTCATCGAGCAAATTATGATGGTATCAATGAAGGTACCAGTCATGCACACGAGACCCTGACGCGCGGGTTCATTCGTCTTGGCGGCAGCGGCGGCAATCGGAGCGGAACCAAGTCCGGCTTCGTTCGAGAAAATGCCACGCGCAATGCCCTTCTGCATCGCGATGAAGATAGAACCAACTGCACCACCCAAAACCGCGCTAGGATTCAAGGCCGAGCGAACGATGAGCGCAATTGCACCCGTGAGCTTATCAAGATTGGCAAGAATGAGGAGCAAGCACACCACCACGTAACCAATAGCCATAAACGGCACCACGACTGTGGACACGGCGGCAATTCGCTTTAGTCCGCCAATTACGACGAGGCCGGTGCAAAGGGTCACGAAAATGCCCGCAATCACCACCGCGTAAGAATAGCTGTGGCCCATGATGGTCACCGCATGCAGCTTATCGGGATCGAAGAAATTGCCGACCGCGGAAGTGATGCCATTAATCTGGGTAATCGTACCAATGCCCATAATGGCCGCAAGAACTCCAAAGATTGCGAAAGTGCAGGCAAGCCATTTCCACTTCTTGCCCATGCCGTTTTCGATATAGTAGAACGGGCCACCGAGCATTTTGCCATCGGGGGTCTTTACGCGATACTTAACTGCGAGGAGACCTTCGGCATACTTAGTAGCCATGCCAAAGAAGGCGGCAACTTCCATCCAGAAAAGCGCACCCGGACCACCTGCACCAATTGCGGTCGCAACCCCCACAATATTGCCCGTACCGATTGTGGCCGACAAGGCCGTGCAGAGGGCGGCAAACGGATGAACATCGCCCGCGCTGCCATCCTCTTCCGAAAACATGTAGCGGAACGCGCGACGAAGATTCGCGAGATGGAGACACCGCAGGGAACAGGTGAGAATAATACCGACGAGCAGAATACCCACAATCAAGGGAACACCCCAGACAATGTCGTCGATTTTAGTGATTAGCGCATTCATGGCTTTGCTTTTTCCTTATTTCATTGACGGAAGGACAATTCCCTGGAGTATTACCTTCTGACACAGAATGAAAACGAGTGCAGTGGGGATGGAGACGAGGACAAACCCGGCCATCACGCACCAAGGTTGTCCAGCGAACGTCTGCGAAAGCTGATACATCCACACCGCCAAAGTCCAATGCGACTCATTTTGGCAAACAAGGAACGCCCATTCCCAAGACGAGTACGCATGAATAAAACTATTGAGGGCATTGACGGCCAGAATCGGAGTCGTCATCGGGAGCGTAATGCGCGTAAAGACGGTCCATTCGCTTGCCCCGTCAATCGATGCCGCTTCATAAAGTTCTCGCGGCAAGGCATCAAAGAAGCCTTTCAAGATAAAGATGGACATACCCGAAGCAACAGTCGGTAGAACAAGAGCGGCAAATGTATTTAATAATCCTAAATCCCTAATTAACAGGAAGCCTGGGATGGCAGTAACGGCCGCGGGAAATGCCATGGTGGCCAAGAGAAAGAGGAGGATATTTTCCGTTGCCGGGAGTTTGAAGCGCGAAAGCGCATAGGCGGCAAGAGGATTGATGGTAAGCGATGCAAGAACCGAAAGGACTACGAGAATAATCGTATTCACAAATGCGCGACCGCGAACAAAGAGGTAAGACGAAACGAGCGAATAATTCGCAAAGGCGTTCGAGAAGAAATCGCGCCAGCCGTGCTCTTCAAACTGACGCCAAATGCGAGCGCGATATTCGGCTGCGAGTTCGGGTGTGTAGTGGGCAGGCGTGGTGCGGCAAATATAGTCTCCACAAACTGCCGCCCGCTTCAAGTACCAAAGCTTGAACTCCTCAAAATCGGCCTGCTTTTGTCCGACGCCATTACCCTTTGATTCAAGCGTAAAGGAAACATCGTAGAACGACTTATGTGGCACCGGCCAGGCAGCATTCAGTTTTTCGACAGTGCCGTACTTTTCGCGAAGGAAGGTTGGTACATCGCGTTGGTCGTAGTTGCAAACGGCATCGTCGGCCCAAGAGCTCCTCCAGGCGCCCTCCCCGGAATACCGGGCGGCCCCTCCCTCCGGACTCTTGGCTCCTCCGATGCCTTGGCCACTGGCTGAAGACAATGTCCGATAAAAGGCATCTATACCATTTTGGTCCTGAGCTACAGTAGCCCAAGTAGTCCAAGAATCTGGAGTGTCGGGATAAAGCTCTCTGGGAAAGGTTTTGTAATATACAGCAAGCGTTCTTAGAAAACGATCAGAGGGGGAAAAGAGCGACTTGACCCAGGGCGAGTGACGCTGATAATCGTAATTGGACGAAACCGACGCAGTGAGCATCACCGCGAAGGGATAGACCATGGTAATTGCCCCGAGCGCGAGCGCAAGATAGATAAGCGCGAGAACGAGCCCGCCCTTAAAAGTCTTGCGCTCACTGGGGAGAATTAGCAATACTTTACCAGCTTTTCAGCAAGGCCCACATAAGTTGCGGGCGTCAGTTTGAGAAGCCTGTCCTTATCCGCCTTGGGAAGCGGCAAGGCCTTTACGAATTCCTGCATGATCTGGGCATTCACCCTACGACCACGAGTCAATTCTTTGAGGCGTTCGTACGGATGATCCATACCCACCTTGCGCATCACCGTCTGGATAGGTTCGGCAAGGACTTCCCAATTGTGATCAAGATCGTCCGCAAGCTTCTCAGCATTGAGCTCGAGCTTATTGAGGCCCTTCAAGGTCGAACGAATCGCGATAAGCGTATACGCAAACCCGACGCCCATATTGCGAAGCGTGGTAGAGTCAGTTAAGTCACGCTGCATGCGCGAAATCTGAAGCTTACGCGCCATGAACCCGAGGACCGCATTCGCTAACCCTAAATTGCCTTCAGAATTCTCGAAGTCAATCGGGTTAACCTTGTGCGGCATCGTGGAGGAGCCAATTTCGCCCTTGATAGTGCGCTGCTTAAAGTAGCCCATCGAGACATACATCCAAATGTCACGATCAAGATCAAGAAGAATCGAATTCCAACGGCAGATGGCATCAAAGAGTTCCGCGATGCCGTCGTGCGACTCAATCTGGGTGGTCAAGTGATTCTGACGAAGTCCCAACGAGGTAATGACCTTGTTGGTAAGCTTTTCCCAATCAACATTCGGATAAGCGGAAAGGTGAGCATTAAAATTGCCAACCGCGCCATTCATCTTGGCCGGCATCACGAGACGGTCAATCTCCGCGGCCTGACGATTGAGTCGGGCCACGACGACCGCAAGTTCCTTGCCGACCGTAGTCGGGGACGCAGGCTGACCATGAGTGTGCGCAAGCATTGGAACCTTGGCATATGCCTTGGCCATCTCTTTCAATTTGCCCGTCACTTCATCCATGGTCGCACGGAGAACCGCCTTGCCATCGCGAAGCATAAGCGCGTGGGACATATTGTTGATGTCTTCTGAAGTGCACGCAAAGTGAATAAATTCACTATTAACGTGCTCCTTAAGAAAGTACTCAACCGCCTTCACGTCGTGATTGGTCGTCTTTTCGATATCCTTGATGCGCTGAGCATCCGTAACCGCGAAATCGGCCGCAAGCTTATCCAGGGCCTTCTTCTCGGCGGCAGAAAGCTTGCACTCCTTAATTTCCTTCGCGGCGGCAAGAGCCTTGAGCCATGTGCATTCCACGAGAACACGACGCTTGATGAGGCCGTATTCCGAAAAGATTTCGTTGAATTCGCTGCACTTGTTCGCGTAGCGTCCGTCAATCGGAGAAATGGCGAGCAGTTTGTCCATTAGGCAATCTCCTTGGCAACCGAGTAAACGTTATCCGCGGTGAAACCGAATTCCTGAGCGAGCACCTTGTAGGGAGCCGAAGCACCATAGTGATCGAGCGTGACGTAACGAGTCTTGGACGGGATAAGTGCAAATCGATCCCAGCCCATTCTGACACCGGCCTCGACGATGACGCGCTTGGTCATGCGAGCCTGAAGAACGTCCTCCTGGTAGCCCCTCGACTGCACGAGGAAGCGTTCGACGGACGGCATCGAGACTACGCGAACCGACTTGCCCTCGGCCTCGAGACGCTTTGCCGCCTCGATCGCAATCGCGACTTCCGAACCGGTCGCGATAAAGAGAATGGTTTCAGCCGAAGCTTCACCGCCCTGGTAAATCACATAGCCACCATGCTTGACGCCATCGTAGTTCGTGCCCTCAAGGACAGGAAGATTCTGACGAGTAGTCATGATGCAGCTCGGGCCCTTTTCATTAAGGAGCATTTCCACCCACGCGTACGCGGTTTCGTTCGCATCACAAGGACGGAAAGTAGTCACATTAATCATCGTACGCATCGCAGCCAAATGTTCGACCGGCTCGTGCGTAGGACCATCTTCGCCCACATAGAAGCTATCGTGCGAGAAAACGAAGATAGACGGTAAATCCATAATCGCGGCCAAGCGAATCGCGGGGCGGCAGTAGTCGCTGAAGACGAAGAACGTGGCACCATAACCACGATAGCCACCAAAGGCGGTAATGCCGTTAGCCATTGCGGTCATTGCGAGTTCGCGAATGCCGTAATGCATATTGCGACCATCGAACTTGCCGGGGAGAATGAAGTCGACTCCCTTCATCGTGGTCTTGTTGCTGGGAGCTAAGTCTGCAGAGCCACCAACCAACCCAGTAGCCAGGGGCGCAAGCGCGGTCATCACTTCTTCGTTCACGTTGCGAGTCGCAAGCGAGGCTCCGACTTCATACTTAGGCAGAGCCTTCAAAATCTTCTCCACGGGCGGCAATTTGACGGTAGCCATATCCGCGTGCTCCTTGTTCCAACGCTTGGACAGGCGGTGCATAGCCTTCGCGCGTTCCGCAAAGAGATCATAAACTGCCTGCGGCACGACGAACGACTGCGCGGGGTCAAAGCCGAGCGCAGTCTTCATGGCCGCGATTTCATCCGCGCCCAAAGGCGAACCATGGCAATGCGGAGTGCCGCCCTTCGTGGGCGCACCCTTGCCAATCGTGGTCTTGGCAATAATGAGGACCGGAGCATCGGCAACCTTGAGAGCCTTTTTATAGACCTTATCGATTTCGTCAAAGTTATGCCCATCGCAGGAAAGGACCTTCCAGCCGTACGACTCAAAACGCTTTTTGGTATCATCGGCCATCGAGATATCTGTCGAGCCCTCGATGGTGATCGAGTTGAAATCGTAAATAAGAATAAGACCAGGAAGCTTGTACGTACCAGCCCAACTGCACGCCTCGTGTGAGATACCCTCTTCCATATCACCATCACCGCAGAAAACAAAAGTCTTGTTGCCGGTCTTGGCTTTCTCTGCGGCAAGCGCGAGGCCCACACCCATTGCCACGCCCTGGCCCAAAGGTCCAGTCGTAACTTCCACGCCCGGCATCACTCCGCGCTCGGGATGGCCTGCGCAACGCGAACCGAACTGACGAAAAGTCTTAAGCTCATCCATCGACAACTTGCCCACGCCCGCAAGATGCGACAGCGCGTACACGAGCGAAGAGGCATGGCCGCCAGAAAAGACGAGACGATCGCGACCCATCCACGCAGTATTCGCGGGATCGGTATTCAAATACTTCAAATAGAGTGCGGTGGCCAAATCAGCCATTCCCAAAGGTGCGCCAGGGTGGCCAGATTTTGCTTTTTCAACAATATCCGCGCAAAGGCAGCGAATCGTATTCGCCGTGAGTGCCAACTGATCATTCGTAATCTTCATATTTTCTATCCTTCCTTTAAATAGTTTATGGCGAGTATTATACCATATTCTCGCTTATCTGTCAAGCCCACATATGAGCATTATTACCAAGAGCACAATATTGGTAGTATTAAAGAGCGCGTGCGTAAGCATTGAACACCACAGCCATTTGGTGTGCTTGTAGAGCCAGGCCTGCATCAGACCAAACGCGAAAAGCGCAACAAAGGCATTATCCGGGAAATGCGTCCCACTCATATAATAGTGGGCAGCAGTAAACATAGTGGCCATTACGCTCGAAATCATTCCCCAAGCAACCGGCCATCTCCAGCCAAGACGCGTTACCCAGCGGAAGATTATCTCTTCCACAACCGGTGCCGCGACGAGAACAAGTCCAAGATTGAGCCCGATGGCTTTCCACGCCCGTGCCTCGATAAGCTTACGGACAATTTCCACTTGTCCCTGCTCGGGAAGCTCAACTCCCAGGATATACTTGAAGAATGCTTCCGTAAGCCAGGAAAGCGCGAGGGTGGTGACTGTTATCACCACCCAGGCTTTCAGCGTGAATTTTAGCCTTTCCCTCACGCCTGAACCTCGCTGCCGGTGCCGCGAATCTTGATGTGAAGTTCGCGGAGCTGCTGCTCAGTCACATAGTTCGGCGCATTCATCATGAGGTCCTGTGCCTTCTGGTTCATCGGGAATGCAATAACCTCACGAATGTTGGGCGTGTCCGTTAAGAGCATGACCATGCGGTCAACACCCGGAGCGATGCCGCCGTGGGGCGGTGCGCCATACTGGAACGCGTTGTAAAGGCAACCGAACTTCTGCTGGACAACTTCCTTGGGGTAGCCCGCAATCTCGAACGCCTTTTCCATAATGTCAATGCGGTGGTTGCGGATTGCGCCCGAAGAGAGCTCAATACCATTACAAACAACGTCGTACTGATACGCCTCGATCGAGAGGGGCTCCTTGGTCGTCAAAGCTTCCAAACCGCCCTGCGGCATCGAGAACGGATTGTGCGAGAAGATAATCTTGCCAGTTTCGGGATCCTTCTCGTAGAACGGGAAGTCCACAATCCAGCAGAACTTATAGCAGTTCTTTTCGCAAATGTTGTTCGTCATATGGTTGGCGATGTCTGTGCGCACAAGACCCGAGAGACGATTGCACTCATCGACATCTGCCGCCATGAAGAAGAGCGCATCGCCCTGCTCCATGCCCGCAATAGCCTTCATTTCTTCGAGCTGCTCAGGCGAGAGAAACTTGGCAATCGGGCCCTTAAGTTCACCTTCCTTGGTCCAGGTGATGTAGCCAAGGCCTTTGCCGCCATTCTCCTTCACATACGCTTCGCGCTTGTCGAACCAGGTGCGGGTTTCGACGCCGACGATGCCCTTCACGAGGAGACCCTTCACGAGGCCGCCCTGGGCAACCGTGTTCGCGAACGCCTTGAAATTGGCCTTTGCGAAGAAGTCGGACATGTTAATCCACTTCAAGGGATTGCGAAGGTCAGGCTTGTCGCTGCCGTAGGTCATCATCGCATCGCGATACTTGATGCGAGGCCACGGGGCGGCATTGCATTCCCAAGTCGAGAAGTTCTTGAAGGTCTTACCAACCACGTCCTCCACGACCGCAAAGATTTCATCCTGGGTTGCGTAGGACATTTCGATATCGAGCTGATAGAACTCGCCCGGAGAGCGGTCTGCACGCGCTGCCTCATCACGGAAACAAGGCGCAATCTGGAAATAGCGATCGAAGCCCGAGACCATGAGGAGCTGCTTGAACATCTGCGGAGCCTGCGGAAGTGCGTAGAACATACCGCGATGAATACGGCTGGGCACCAGATAGTCACGCGCACCCTCGGGCGAGGAGGCGGTAAGAATCGGGGTCTGGAATTCATTGAAGCCCTTCGCCCACATCTGCTCGCGAAGGAACTTGATGACCTTCGAGCGGAGAATGATGTTATTGTGGAGTTTCTCGCGACGAAGGTCGAGATAACGATGTTTGAGGCGCACATCTTCCGACTCGTCTGCCTTCTCGTCCGGGATGTAAATGGGGGTCGCTTCGCTCTCGCCCTGCACGATGCACTCGTTGGCTTCGATTTCAATTTCGCCCGTGGGCATCTTGGGGTTGATGGTGTCCGCGGTGCGAGCCTTCACTTCGCCCGTAAAGGTGAACACCGTCTCGAGGTGAGCCTTTTCAACGGTCGCGAAGAAGCTACGCGAAGGATGAACGACAATCTGAGTAATGCCGTAATGATCACGAAGGTCCACAAACAAAATACCGCCGTGGTCACGAAGGCGGAACATCCAGCCCGAGAGGCGTACGGTCTTGCCGACATCACTCGCGCGAAGTTCGTTACAAGTATGAGTTCTATACGGATGCATATTACATTTCTCCTTGAAATCTTATTAAGTATATATTATATCATATTTACCCCTCTTTTGTAAAGGGGGAAAAGAGCGAAGTTCTTCTTTCGCGAACTGTAGCATTCTGGATAGCCTTGGATACCGCGTAGGGTACGCCCATCAAAAGGACGAGCTTTTTACCTCGGGTTATTGCAGTATAAAGAAGGTTTCTTTCAAGCATTACATAGTGCTGCGAGTGAATTATCACAATTACCGCGGGATATTCACTGCCCTGCGACTTGTGAATTGTAATTGCATACGCAAGGACAAGCTCGTCCAAGTCCCCGGGGCCATACTCGACCGGCCGACCATCAAAGAGAACCACCATTGACCTTGCCGAGGCGTCTACCGCCTTCACGAACCCCACATCGCCATTGTAGACGTCTTTTTCGTAGTTATTCCTAAGCTGCATCACCCTATCACCCACGCGAAACTCATATCCTCCACGCTTTAGGCCCATCGCATTAGGATTAAGGGCGGCCTGTACCTGCAAGTTGAGGTTATCGGTGCCCAGAACATTCTTGCGCATTGGAGTTAAAATCTGCACGTCCTCCAAAGGATCCATACCGAATTTCCGCGGAATTCGCTCGGTCATAAATTCGATTGCCCGCTTCACGCATTCTGCGGGATCTTCAATGCGCATGAAATAGAAGTCGGTATCACCTTTTCTGATTTCAATGGGTTCACCCGCATTCACGTGATGTGCATTCTTAACAATAAGTCCTGAATCATCCTGCCGGAAGATGACATCCAATTTAGTACTCGGCACTTTTCCCGATTTAATCAAATCAGAAAGGACATTTCCTGGTCCCACCGAAGGCAATTGATCGGTATCGCCCACCCAAACGACCACTGCCTCATCGGGAAGTGCGGAAAGTAAATCTGCCGCCAGACGAACATCAATCATCGAAGTCTCATCAAAAATGAAGACATCACCCTTGTATCGGTTTTCCGAGTCGAAAGTAAACTTATTCGTCCCCGGATTCCACTTGAGAAGTCGATGGATTGTAAGTGCCGCCATGCCAACAGACTCACTCATCCGTTTTGCCGCCCGCCCAGTTGGGGCAGCCAATACGAGCTTTTTCTTTTCCGCCTTAAAGATATCCACCAGTGCCCGAATAATCGTGGTCTTCCCCACGCCCGGCCCACCGGTGATAATCGAGAATTTGGAAGTAAGGGATTTTTGGAGAGCTTCGCGCTGTTTCATCGCCAGATGAAGCGAGTTGCGATTCTGCCACCAATCAATCTTTGATTCGCAATTCCCAACTGTATTTTTGCCCGTATTTAAAATCGCCAATATCCGATTCGTCACCACCTTCTCGGCCATGTACAAGCCACGAAGATACACGCGGTCATTCTCTTTTATAACATGACCTGCTTCCAGTTCCAACTTAAGTGCTTCGGCCAAGATCTCAATTGGAATTTCGGTAAGGACATTCCCGCGCATTAAAAGTTCATTCTCCCGCGTCCAGACATGTCCATCTTCGCTCTCTTTTTCAAGCGCGTACGAAATAGTTGCACGGGCGCGAAGCATCGAATCTTTGGGAATCCCTACCGACAAGGCAATCTTATCTGCAGTCAAAAATCCAATTCCCCAGATATCACGACAAAGACGATAGGGATCAGCTTTAATTACGCTAATGGCATCAGGTCCATAGCGCTTGACGATTTTGGTCATCTTGGTAATTGAAATACCATACGTCTGACCAAAGACCATATTGTCTCGCATCGTCTCGTTCTCGTGCCAGTGCGCACGCACTTCCGCAATCTTCTTAGGTGAAAATCCGCGCACTTCCCTGAGTCTTCCCGACTGATTGGAGAGAACATTCATCGTCTCTTCACCAAACTTTTCGACAATACGCTTTGCGAGCACCGGGCCAATGCCCTTAATTAGTCCCGAAGCGAGATACTTTTCAATGCCCTTAAGCGACCTTGGGGCAATGCAAGTTAATTTTTCCGCTTTAAACTGCCGCCCGTGAACTTTATCGTTAACCCATTCACCTTCCGCGACAATGGATTCCCCTTCCCAAACCGCCTGGGCTTTCCCAACTACAATGTCGCCCGACTCAATTCTGATAACGGTGTACCCGTTTTCAGGATTGTGAAAGACCACACTTTTGACAGTACTTTCCAATTCGCTCAATGGCCACCTTCAACTTTTCCATCCCGGTTGCGTAACTCATGCGCACAAATCCCTGACCACACGCCCCGAATGCCTCACCCGGCACACACGCAACCCCGTATTCTTTCAAGAGTGTCATTGCGAATTCTTCGCTTGTCGTCTTAGTTGGACGAATATCGACAAAGAGATAAAACGCGCCATTCGGATTCAAGGTGGGAAGTCCAAGTCGATTCAAATTCTCAACCATGAAATCGCGACGACGCTGATATTCCCGGCGCATCTTCGCAACATCCTTGTCGCCAAAGTCCATTGCCTCCACGCCTGCCGCCTGAGCCAAAGTCGGAGCGGACATAATTCCGTACTGATGAATCTTCATCATTGCATCAATGATATCCGCCGGTCCGCACGCATACCCAAGGCGATACCCAGTCATTGCCCAACTCTTCGAAAATCCATTCAACAAGATGACACGGTCGCGATATTCAGGATATGAGGCAAAGGACAACAGCTTATCATCGCCATAATTAAGCTCCGAATACACCTCGTCCGCCAAAAGCACCAAGTCATGCTTTTTGCAAAACTCGAGAATATCCTCTACATCCTGCTTACTAAGTGTAGCCCCGGTAGGATTACACGGGAAATTCAACAACAGCGCCTTCGTCTTAGGCGTCACCTTCTTTTCAAGCGCCTCAACCGTCAAACGAAATGCGTCTTCCACGCGAGTTTCCACCGGCACCGGTACGCCATGCGCAAGCCGCACCGTAGCCGCATACGAAACAAAGCACGGCTCATGATAGAGGACTTCGTCACCGGGAGAGATAAGTGCACGAATTGCAAGATCAATCGCTTCCGACACCCCCACCGTCACCAAAACTTCGTTCGACCAATCAAATTTGGCCTCAAAGCGACGTTCTAAATATCGACAAATGGCCTGCCTTAATTGCGGCGTACCTAGGTTGGAAGTATAGTGCGTGCCGCCATTTTCAAGACAGGTGACTGCCGCCCGAGAAATATGCCAGGGAGTATCAAAGTCCGGCTCGCCCACGCCCAAGGACACTATATCCTTGGATTGCGCAACGATGTCGAAGAACTTTCTAATCCCGCTCTTCGGAATCGACTGTACGTGAGGAGCAACTTTAGTCATGAATTACGGATTACGAGTTGAGAATTTCTTCTGCAAGCTTCTCCATGCTCACAATCGTCTCAGCCGTCATCGAGCCCTTGACCGTCACCACCGTCGGACAAATCTCCATACCCTGCAGTGCCGCCAAGTGCTCCTTCATACCCTTGGCCGCCATCGGGGCCCACGTACCATTCTCAATAAGACCAACCTTACGATTGCGATACGTCCTGCGCTTCAAATGCATGAGGAATTCTTCCATCTTCGGAAAGACGCCCATATTGTATGTGGTGGTCGCGAGAACCAGCTTACCATAGCGGAACGCATCCTCCACCGTCTCGTACATATCGTCTCTCGCAAGGTCGGCAATTGCCACCTTCGGGCAGCCCTTCGACTTCAAGATTTCGGACATCTTTTCCGCGACCGCCTCGGTGTGACCATAAACAGATGTGTACGCGAGGCACACACCCTCGGACTCCACCCCGTAGCTCGACCAGGTAAGGTACTGCTTGATGACGTGTTGAATCTTATCAGGCGTATCAAGAATAGGGCCATGGAGCGGGCAAATCGTCTGAATATCCAGTGCTGCAGCCTTCTTCAATAGCGCCTGCACCTGCGCACCGAACTTACCCACAATGCCAAAGTAGTAGCGACGCGCTTCGCAATCCCAACCCTCGGGATCTTCCACATCGTTCGCGCCGAACTTGCCAAAGCCGTCCGCCGAGAAAAGCACCTTTTCGGTCGTATCATAAGTAACCATCACTTCCGGCCAATGCACCATCGGTGCTGCCACGAATGCAAGCTTATGCGCACCAAGCTCGAGCGTATCGCCCTCCTTGATAACTACGCGACGGTCCGCAAAATCCGTGCCAAAGTAATTCTTCATCATCGCGAACGCAGCCAAAGACGAAACAATCTTAGCGCCCGGATATGCCTTCGCGAAATTCGCGATGTTCGCTGAATGATCCGGCTCCATGTGCTGAACAACAAGAAAATCGACCGCTCTTTCACCGATGACTCCCTTTAGGTTCTTGAGCCATTCTTCGCCGAAGTGCTGGTCAACCGTGTCCATCACGCAAATCTTCTCGTCTACGATTACATACGAATTGTATGCCATCCCCAATGGGACTTCAAACTGACCTTCGAAAAGGTCCACCTGATGATCGTTTACACCAGTATACTTAATATCTTTCATTTGAGTAATATCCCAATAAGTTCAGTTAAAAGTTTTCCGCTTGTATACATAGACTCGACGGAAATTGCATCCATCGTATCTTCCTTCGTATGATGAGCAGGAAACTCAAAATCGATAAGATTAACCGTCCGATATCCAGCATCCATAAAAACCACATGGTCATCCTTCACCGTATGTTCCATTCGCTTAACCGGCACGTTCGCACGCTTTGCCGCCTGATCCACAATCTTCATCATCGTCTCGTCGCAGTTCTTCGGCATCGCAATCTGCAAATCCTTGTCGCCTAACATGTCGATATTAACGACCGCTTTCACCTTGTACCCTTTATGCTTAATGAACTTCACCGCTTCCTGAGCGCCCCAAAGTCCATCGCCTTCAGTATAATGCTCTCCCATACATTCTTCACCGTCGGTCCACACAAACATCACGTTTGCCGTGGGCAATACATCACCATGCCACTTTGAGAGTACCTCGCCCATCTCGAGCAAAAGTCCCGTCGTGGACGCCCCATCATTCGCTCCCGGGCACCAAGTCCATTGCTTCGTATCGAAATGCGAAACCACTACCACCCACGGTGCCTCACGCTTCACCTCGAAAAGCGCGATCACATTCACCATGTACCGATCACCCTGCGGAGTTTTCGCCTTAAATTGAAAACGTCTGGAGTCCATCCCGAGCTTGGCAGACTTATCCAAAATCCAGTTTGCCGCGAGCTTACCCTGCACGGTTCCGGCATCACGCGGGGTGTGCTTTTCAACGAGCTCGGCCGCGTAATCATACGCGGCCTGGGCATTCGATTCCGAGAAAGTTAACGCGGCGGCAAAAAGGAAGCTAAACATAGTTATTCGTTCACATCCACGCCCAGCATCCTGATGATGCGGTCGAGTTCGTCGTTATCGAAGAAATCAATCTCCAGAACACCCTTCGTATGGCGTCCGTTAGGATGAGTCGCGCTGCTCGTAAGACGCACGGCGCAGCCCAAATACTTTTTGAGTTTGTCCGCAAGGTCCTTCGCATAAGCGGGCGGCAAATCGGGAGTAGAAGTTTTCTTTTCCACCACCGGAGATTTAAAGCGCTCAATCTTCTTCTCCAGTGCTCGCACGGTAAGCTTTTGATCCACCACGTCGCGCGCAAAGAGAATCTGATTCTTGTCGTCTTCCAACGACAAAAGGAGCTTGGCATGACCAACCGAAACAACGCGCGTTTCAATAAGTGAACGCACCTCTTCCGGAAGTTCCAAAAGACGCGTTGCATTCGCAACCGTAGCACGGCCTTTTCCAACCTTCTCCGCAACTGCTTCCTGCGTTAGGTTGAACTTTTCCTGCAGCGTCTTATAGCTCTCGGCTTCTTCAATCGGATTTAAGTCTTCGCGCTGCAAATTCTCAGTCGCGGTCATAATGGCCGCAGTCTGAGCATCCGCTTCAATAAGCGTTACACGAATCTTGTCCCACCCAATCGACTGCGCTGCCCGCAAACGACGTTCACCGCAAATGAGCTCATAGCGGCCCTGCTCGTTCTTACGAACGGTCGGGGGCTGAATGAGGCCATTGTTCTTCAAGGATTCGGCAAGCTCGGAAAGTTCCTCGGCCTTGAATTCACGGCGCGGCTGATACGGGCTGCGTTCAATCTCCGTAATCTTCAATTCCAACGGAGTGCCGCCCGTAGTTACCACCGGCACCGTCATTGCCGGCAGGGGACGCCCACCGGGCGCCCCGAGAAGGCCATCCAGCCCGCGTCCCAAACCCTTTTTAGACGCGGGAACGGAGGCCTTTGGGGCCCCCGTTGCCTTCTTCAAAAACGGATTCTTATTCGCAGACATTAGTCACCAAAGTAGCAGTTGAAAATGGGCAGCGCGGGAACCATATTATCCGAAATAATGTTGATGAGGCCAATCTGGAAACCAAACGGGCACTCACGAGCATAGTTCACGAGACCAATCTGCGCACCACGGAGGTAATCGGTCTGGTTGTAAATACCCGCAATCTGACAACCGTAAAACTCCGGCGCGATATTCGCACCCATCGCCATCTGCACGCCGTGCATATAATCCTTGGCAATGTTGGTAACGAACGCATTCTGCCAACCTTCGCCCTTTTCGCAGATCGACGCACCAAGTTCAGCATCGAAGCCGTAGAACTCGTGATGGAGCGAGACGGAGCCGAATTCAAGACCATACCACGCGCCATTGGAGACGTTCGCGAAGAAAGTGCCACGAATGCCGCCCGCTTCGCGACGGTTCCAGTTGCCAACGCCAGAGATCTCGATACCGTACATTTCCTCACGCGTCATGGTAACGCCAAAGGTCACATCCACACCATACATCTTGGGAAGATCGGTATAGGCAATCGAAACAGCAAGACCACGGATATCCCAATTAGCCGTACCAATGGGAAGCTGCACCGGGGTCGCAATGCCCAAAAGAATGGGCGACCAGCCATTCACACCATCTTCGTAGCAGCTCGAAAGCGGCTCTTCCTCAGGCTCCGCAGTCGCAACATCCTCGGGCTCAGCCACATCGACCGTCTCGGGAGCATCTGCCGCCACCACGGGAGCAGCTTCCTGAGCGAACGCGGTAAACGCGGCAAGCGCAGCCGCGACAACACCAAACTTCATCAAACGATTCATCTTTTACTCCTTTTAATTTGGAAATTATGGTATATTATATCATATTGACGCAAAAAAGTCAATTAGAAAAATAAGTCTCTTTCACCACGACAAGTTGCCTCGTATTGCTTCATCACCGTAGGATAGAACTTAGGAAGCCACTCCTTGATGCCGGCAAGTTCCTTCTCAATAAGCGCATTGCCAACCTCACGCGTCGATTCACTCGCGAAATCATCAAGCCATTCGCGGAACGTGAGGACTGCATTAATCTTGCAGAACTTACCCTCGCGACCGGTCTTTAAAGCATCCATAATACAGCCGCCGGTGCGGCCGCAACGATACCCTGCCGTACAAAAACTCGTAATCATGTTGCGCGAAGCGAGATAATTGACCATCTCGTCCAGCGAACGATTGTCGCCCAGCATAAACTGCTGACGGTCCTTCTCCTGATGCGCCTCACTCTCAAAGTCGCTATAACCCTTGATAGCAATATTCGAAGAGCAATCAAGCTGAGTCATACCGCAGCCTAATATACCATTTCTGGACTTGGCACTTTCGCGCGCCGTAATGATGATGCCCGTATACGGCACCGAGAGTCGAGCGATTACGACGATGCGGTGGAATGTCTCGTCATCGATTAGCCACGGACTTTCCTCCGGCACCTTAGTGCCACTCGCGGGCTCGAGGCGCGGGAACGACAATGTGTGCGGACCAATATTGAACCAGCGCTCCAAATCCCTCGCGTGCATGATAGTTGCCAAGAGTTCAAACCGCCAATCGCAAAGTCCGTAAAGTACTCCAAGCCCCACGTCGTCCACACCCGCTTCCAAGCAACGGTGAAAGCAGGTTGTACGCCAATCGTAATTACCCTTCACGCTCCACGCGGGATGCATCTCCTCGTAGAGTTTGCGGTTGTATGTTTCCTGGAACACCTGGAAGGTCCCAATACCTACACTACGGAGAACTTTTAAGTCCGCAATCGGGAGTGGAGCGGCATTCACGTTCACTCGACGAATTCCAACCTTGTGCCCACTCTTTGGGGCGGCAAATTGATTATTGTAGCAAGTTTCAATCGATTCGGCAATATACTCGGTCGAGGTGGTTGGATGTTCACCGTAAACCGCGATAATCCGCTTGTGCCCAATCTTGCCCGCGAGGACGGAGAGTTCCTCTTTAAGCTCGTCCATGGTAAGGACTCTTCTACGCTGCTCGCCATTCCCCTCGCGGAATCCGCAGTACTTGCACCCGTTCACGCAAAGATTCGAAAGATACAAGGGCGCAAAGACGACAATTCGATTATCATACACCGTCTTCTTGATACGCTCTGCCGCCGCTTCCATCTCGGCAAAAAGCTCTTTATCTTTAACCCGCATCAAGACGCACGTTTCTTCGGGCGTCAAGGTTTCGCGAGTCGATTCGCTCTTCGCGATAATTTCGCGCACCAGCTTCTTATCCGGCTCGCCATCCTCATCCATCGTCTTGATAAGAGTGTTAATCTTATTCTCATCAATAAAGTGTTTGCCACCCGGCAAATACTTATCGATTTCCGACTGGACAACAAAGTTCTTACGATAGTCCGCAGCCGTTGCGAACTTACGGATGTTGTGGAAGTCTGCCATTTTCGAGTGCATCCTTAATAATCATGCGGACCTCGGTATCAAAGTCGCCATTCAGCATCCACTTCAGGTACTTGGGTTCATTAAACATCAAATCTTTTAGCTTCTCACCCTTCTTCTTGCCGAAGTTGATAATCACTTCGCCTTCACGCCACTTGAGAAGCCCCTGACGGTCCACGTTCGTTGGATCATGCGGATTTATATATTCGTCCAACGCATCCGTCGTGTCTGGCAAGTCATCATAACGCTCTAACTGCGCCTTCAAGATATCCCAGGTCGCTTGAGTATCCGCCTCCGCGCCGTGCGCCCCATCATGACTACGCCCACAATAATATTTAAGGGCGGCAGTCAAATCCCGCGGCTCTTTCTTATGAAAGATGCGCTGCACATCCACATGCTTTCTTTCACTTGCACCAAAATTAAGGTACACGCGCGAAAACTCCTCTTCGAGCATCAACACATCAAAGCGATCGGAATTATACCCCGACAAATCCGCATCGCGGAAGAACTCAAAAATCTCCTTGGCCTTTTCAGCAAATGTCGGACAGTCCTTCACATCCTCATCGGCAATATGATGAATGGCCGTCGTCTCCTCGGGAATATGGATCGTCGGATTAAGGAGCCAACACTGGTGAATCTCCTCACCGTCAGGCATCACCTTGATGGCCGCAAGTTCAATGATGCGGTCTTTCCGGGGCGATGTACCGGTAGACTCAATATCAAAGACGACTAACGGACGCGTAAGTTTTAAGCGTAGCATAATAAATCGTTCCTATAGAGTGCTCTCACCGCATCACAATCAAGCGTATGTCCGGCCTTGAAGCTCACCACCTTGCCGCAGAATCGATCACTGCCGGTCAGCGAAAGTGCCGCCATCAAATCCAAGGTTGCGCGATGCCACACCGGCTCCAAGAACTTATCTCCCACCGGGAAGCGCGGCTCGGAAATAAATTTATTCTTGCCGTGAATAAGGATGTTCTTTTTATTATACCCCCAATTGCGCGTAGCGGCAAAAAGCTTGCCTATGGTCGACGCCAGGAGGTACTGCTTCTGCGTGCAATTGGTGCGCGCCAAAGAGGCATAACGGAAAGTCTCCGGCGTCACATCAAAATGGATTCGTTCATCACCGATAATCGAATTCCAGCGAATGCCGCAGTCAATCTCAAGCTTATGCGAACCATCGTCCGGATAGAACAAAAGGAAGTCTCCACGAGTGCCGCCGAATGCAACCGGCTCTTTCACCGTTACGAACGTGGCCGGCTTGTCGGTCTCCACCATCTTTGCGTGCTCAATTGCCTTAATAAGCGGAAGCGACGAATCATTAAAGAGTGGCGGATCACCCGAATTCACTTTAATAAGGACATTATCTAGCCCCAGTCCAAGCTTGAGGGCCACAATGTGCTCAAC
>R14__coassemble_674_pt1 | contig 21614 bp, 19 predicted proteins | sample R14__metabat2_high_PE_004 | metagenome-assembled genome bin R14 | reverse complement strand
TTCCACAAATGCACGGTCTCCAGGATCTGAAGTTCCTCGGTGCGCGGGGGTCTGATCGTTGTTTCTTTAAGTCGGGTGACGACAAGATTGCCATTATTTACGACGACGCAAAGCGGCCTGAAAATGCCAAATATGCCGCCCACACCAAGTTCTTGTCGGCGCATGGAATCCCGGTTCCCAAGATTATTGAAGATAAACCCGCACTAAAGACAACGGTATTTGAGTTTTGCGGAGATCCCGCGTTTTCGCTTGCGCACTACGTGAAAGTGGTGGAGACCTTGCCTAAGTTTCACGCGCTCATCGATGCATCTGATTTGCCTACCAATCTAGAACCGGAATTCGATAAAGTGCTTTACGATTGGGAGCAGCAGCTTTTCGTGAACGAGTGCCTGGGCAAGTATTTCCACGAGTTGCCGCCAGAAGACTTGCAGGTAGACTTTGCCAAACTTACCGCGCATCTTGTCAAACTGCCGCCCGCCTTGGTGCATCGTGACTTCCAAAGTACGAATATTCTCTGGTCGGGCGAAAAGATGACATTTATCGATTATCAGGGAATGCGTAAAGGACCGGCGGCATATGATTTGGCTTCGCTCCTTTACGACCCTTATATTACACTTGGGGTTGGTGAGCGCAAGGCGCTCTTGAAACTTTACAATGATGCTGGCGGCAAAGTAAGCGAGACCGATTTGCTGTTTGCCGCCGCCGAGCGTCTTGTCCAGTGCTTGGGCGCATACGGACGCCTAGTTGGAATTGGCAAGATGGAGTTCAAGAAGCATATCGAGCCTGCGTTCCATAATCTCCACGAGATTGCTGAATCGCTTGGCCTTGAGCATCTTGCGCATTTGTGTCATCATCACGATCATAATTGCAACCGCGGAGAACACCATCATCATGGCTAACACGTTCAAATCGCTGATTGCACGGATTCGGAAATCCGCCAAGCCTCGTGCCGAGAAGGTGACGACGACGGCAATGGGTCGAGAACGCCATTTTATCGCTTACGACTTGGATAATGACACCTTCATTCTTGAGGACAAGATTCATCAGAATTTGAATGCGCGGCCGTCTGTCCTTGTTATCCCCAAGGAGCATTTGCGCAAACATGCTAAGGGCATGGTGATGACGATTACCACGGGTAATCATTCAGTAGCGGCATTTCCGATTCTTGATGGACGCTTTTGGAAACTCGCGCGCTTGAAACCAGAGGAACGCGAAGCCATCCTGATGAAGCACATCCTTTGTGCGAATATCGTGAACGATGTTCTCGAGCTTTCTCAGCGCGATGTGGGCATGGCACAGCTTATTAGTTCAGATGAGTGGTTGCAGAAGACTTGCAAGCTTAATCTCGATGATGTCATCATGCTCGATCGTAATGAGCTTGTTATTCAGCATTATCGTGAGTTGGGGCAGGATTGGCGCGTGAAGCCGCTTGCCTGGACCGAGTCCGGACAGAAACTTGCGTTGGATGCCTCCAAAAAGCGCATCGCTTCCAAACTCCGGTATTATCACAACTCCCGCGGTGTTCATTTTCTTACGCTCCCGGAATTTAGGAAGCTTATCACCTTTGCGGAAACGGATGAGGGATTCCCCAAGTTCATGGACGCCTTGAAGGAGATGGTGTCCATTCAGGAAGGCAACCGTTATTCGTTCGTGCGTATGCCCAAGTATCGTGGACATCATGAAATCGAGCTTTTTGGTCTTCGCCGCGGGGCTGCCATGGACCGAATTATTCCAGAGCTTGATAAGCTCATGGAGTCTTTGACGGTCGCGAAAATCGGGCGCGAATATGCGTTAAAGCGCGTTCAGGCGATTGCAAAACTCTACGAGGAATCGCTTACTTCGCCAGACCTGGCGAATGCGGAGTCGCACAACTTTATTGAAACCTTGTACATGCACGTGACGGGCGAGGTTTATTCCGCACAGAATGACTCAGCCTCGGTTGCTTTTGATGACCGCCGCACTGCGCTCCCGGGCGCAACTTATGTGGATGGACGCCCCGTTTTCCATCCTGGTATTGACGAGCGTTCGAAAGTTCTTTTGTCCAATTTGCGTCTACTCTTGTCCAAGGACGAGATTCCAATTTCGGTCAATATTTACGAAATTCGTACCCCTGGAGATATGGAGGATAGCGCAGTCGGTCATGGCAAGACACGCGAAGTCGTCTTTACCACCAACTGGCGTCCAATTGAGACTGCGTTTGTTGAAAAGCGGCTCGTGAGTGGCAAGAAGGGGTATGGCGCGTACACAATGACTCGTGTCGGGGCATTGAAGGCGCTTGGCATCGATCTTCCAACCTACAATCTACTTCGCCGCCGCATGGATGTTAAGCATCGCGATGTCGATTACTTTATCCGTAGCCGCTGCGAAGGCGAGCCGATTGATTCAATTCCGCAGAACTATTTCATGTCGATGGAAGATTCGTCGGTCGAGGACCCCCGCACGGTTTTGGATGTCGCGATGAAGATGGGCGATGCCGCTGCGCAGGCAATGATCATGAAGAAGTATGACGCGAAGACCGAGACTCCGCTCTTCGGCGAGAAGGAAGTGTACGAGTTTGAATACTCGGTTGGCGAACAGCGGGTTGCACCTCGCAAGGTGATGATGTGCTCCATTCGTGGCTCTTTTGGTTGGCCATGCCTAGATAGAACAGACGAGAATATTGCCAACATCGGTTCTTACTACATGGGCTTTTTCGCGCACGAACTCAAGCGTTTTCAGGCCAAGCACTCGGTCCCCATGATGGAACTTGCCGAGCGTTTTATGGAGGGCTTTGAGTATCGCACGAATGCGACGCATTGGCAGCTTTCCATCATGCGTGATAAATTGGAGAATTTTCATCCCGGGCTCCCCAAGTATTACGACTTTGATCGCAAGTGGCAGTTTATTCTTTGGTCGCTCGAACGTCAGGAGCGTCGTTTGCAGGTTCTTCGTCGCAAGTTCTTAAACAAAGTATCAGGAATATTACAAAATGAAAACTTACGGAATAATTCCTAGTCGTTTCGGCTCTAGCCGTTTCCCCGGAAAGCCCCTCGCCATGCTCGCGGGCAAGCCTCTAGTCGCTTGGGTGGTCGAGGCCGTCAAGAAAGCGAAGACGCTTGACGAGGTCCTTGTCGCGACGGATGACCAGCGCATTGTAGATGCCGTAGTCGCTCACGGCGGCAAAGCGGTGATGACGCCTTCGGAACTTCCTTCGGGCACTGATAGAATTGCGTGTGCCGCCGGTGATTTTGCGGATGATGATATTCTCGTCAACATTCAGGGCGATGAGCCCTTGATTGATCCGAATCTCATTGATGAATTGGCCCTCAAGTTGAAGCTTAATTCCAAGTTCTCGATGGCCACGGCTGTGACCCCCATCAAGTCCGTTGATGATTTCCTTAAGAAGACTGTGGTCAAGGTGGTCCTTGATAAGGATGATGCCGCCATGTATTTCTCCCGCGCACCGATTCCTTGTGATCGCGATAATCCGCCGGATCTGTCGAGCGGGCTTTATGTGCGTCATTTGGGCATCTATGCCTACCGTGGAGCGTTTTTAAAGAAGTACATTTCCGAGCCGCAGTGCGCGCTTGAGAAGACCGAAAAGCTTGAGCAGTTGCGCGCACTTTATATGGGCGCTAAGATCGCGGTCGTCAAGACCAATGATGAAGGCGTGGGTGTGGATACTCCGGAGGACGCTGTCCGTGTGGAAAAATTGCTTATTAATCGCTAATCTCATTCTCTTTGCAGGATGCGTGACCGAATCAAGTCTCGAGCTTGACTCGCGTCACCCATCCATTGAAGTCAAGGAGCGCGGATTTTATGTGAATGACGAGCTCGTGATGCCCGACAAGGTCCTCAAAGCGCTCGAGGAAATGGAAGTCCCGCGCGATCGTGTCATTTATATTCGTGTCAATTCCGACACGATTGATGACTTGAAAGCCGCCCGACTTTTCATGGGCTATCTCGCCAAAAATGGCTATCATCGTTCGGTTCTCGTGACCGAGCGCCATACTTCTTCAGATTCCAAATATCAACGAGAGGAGCAGAAGAAGTAATGGCAGCTGCGGTCAATATGACTCCTCGTGCGACGATGTCGCAGCGTCAGGTAGCGCGTCTTTCCTATAAGATGTGGATGGGCTTAAATCTCCTTAAGCTTCCTATCAAAGATTTGCATGAGGAACTTAAGCGTCAGATTGATACCAACCCCGCGCTGGCGGATTGCAAGTTCAATCTGCCACCCAACTGGCGTCCCGAAGTTGCCGGCTCGCTTTCTGGCGATAACGCATTCATGTTCGAGAATCGCGCTGCCGAGGAATCGCTTTATGAGCACTTGATCAAGCAGGGTGCGCCGGACTTTATTGCCGGAAATCTTGATGAAAATGGACGCTATGACGGGCCCGAGCTTGATGATGCCGGGGAGAAAGCGCGTCAGGAAGTGATGCAAATGGACCCTTTGGGCTGCGGGGCTAAGACTTTGGGCGAATGCTATATGGCACAGATTTCCAAGATTCCGCACCTCGATCGCCCCGCCGCTGTGGAAGTCATAAAGAAGCTTGACGACATTCTAGCGGGCAAAGCCAAATTGACGCCCGAATTGCAGGTGATGGCGGCAAAGCTTTTGTCCATTCTAGATGCGAAGCCCGGTTCGCACTTTGGCGAAGCTCCGGTTGCTTATATTGTCCCCGATGTTATCGTTGGTCGGGATGGATTAATCAAGATTGAGCATGGCACTATTCCTGAAATCCGCGTTTCTCCAAGCTATGCGAATATGGCCACCGATCACGAACAGAGTGATGAAGTTCGCAAGTATGCACAGGAAATGGTTGGACACGTGAAGGAACTCAAGTCCGCCGTGGACAAGCGTTTCGAAACTTTGGAAACGGTTGCGAGGGCAATTGTGGAAAAACAGCGCGACTACATTATGGGTACCGGCAAGCTCAAGCAACTCTTGATGAAGGATGTTGCCAATGCCGCCCATGTGAGCACCTCCACTATTTCGCGCACTGCGGAGCGAAAGTATCTGCGCGGTCCGAAGGGCCTTATTCGTCTTCGCGATCTTTTTTATTCGCACGACGATGCGCTTGAGACCTATTTGAAGAAATTGTTTGCGGATGGGGCCACGAAAAAGCTCTCCGATCAGAAGATTGCGAACATGATGACTGCCGCCGGCTTCAAGATTGCCCGCCGCACGGTCAATAAACGCAGAAAGGAATATGAAAATGAAAGTCTATAATTCGCTTACGCGTCAGAACGAGGAACTGACTCCCTTAAGCGGCAATGAGATTCGGCTTTATACTTGTGGTCCGACAGTCTATAACTTTGCGCACATCGGTAACTTTCGTGCGTACACGTTTGAGGATATCCTCCGTCGCGTCATTGAGTTTAATGGTATGACCGTAAAGCAGGTCATGAACTTAACGGATGTGGACGATAAGACCATTCGCGGCGCGAATAAAGAGGGCGTGGAGCTCACTAAATATACGCGCACCTTTAAGGATGCTTTCTTCGCGGATTTGAAGAAGCTCAATATTGAGCCTGCGGAAATCTATCCTGCCGCCACCGATCACATCCCGGAGATGATTGCGCTCGTTGAGAAGTTGATGGAAAAGGGCGTTGCGTACAAGTCTGATGATGGCTCGGTGTATTTCTCGGTCCGCAAGTTCCCTGGCTATGGTAAGCTTGCGCATATTGATTTTGATCATCAGCAGACGGGTGCTCGTTGTGCCGCCGATGAATACGACAAGGAAAATGTTGGTGATTTCGCGCTTTGGAAAGCGTGGGAAGAATCGGATGGCCCTGTGGGCTGGGATTCGCCTTGGGGTCGTGGTCGCCCCGGTTGGCACATTGAGTGCTCGGCCATGTCCATGAAGTATTTGGGTGAGACTTTCGATATGCACACGGGCGGCATTGATAATCTCTTTCCGCACCACGAGAACGAAATTGCCCAGGCGGAGGCCGCGACCGGCAAGCCTTTTGTGAAGACCTGGATGCACTGCGCACACCTCAGGGTGAATGGTGAAAAGATGTCCAAGTCGGCCGGCAACTTCTTCACGCTCCGCGATCTCCTGGAGAAGGGCTATACCGGGCGCGAAATTCGTTATGTGCTTATTAATGCGCATTATCGGAGCGGACTTAATTTTGCTTTCACCGCGCTTGATGACGCCCGCAAGTCGCTCGCCCGCATCGACGAGTGTATCGACCGCCTCGAGTCGAAGGGTAATGCAGGGACGCAGACACTCCTGTCCGCGGAAAGCGAAGTGCAGAAAATCCTTGCCTCCTTCACCGCCGCCGTTAACGACGATCTTAACATCCCCAAGGCTTTTGCTGCCCTCTTTGAACTTGTTCGCTATGCGAATGGCCATACTGAAGATGCCGCCGCGTGCCTGGATGCGTTCCATAAGATGGACAAGGTCCTGGGCGTCATCTTCTTTGAGCGTGCCGAAAAGACTGAACTGCCGCCCGAAGTGACCAAGATTCTTGAAGCGCGCAAGGCTGCTCGTGCCGCCAAGAACTGGGCGGAGTCCGATCGCCTTCGCGATGAACTCAAGACCCTTGGCTACGCAGTCAAAGATTCTAAGGAAGGACAGACTTGTACAAAAATCTAAGAGTTTTGCTCTTATCGCTGGCGCTCGCGCTCGCGAGCGCGCACGCCTCGCTTGCCGCGGCTAAGCCCAATGTCATCTTCATCCTGACTGATGACTTGGGGTATGGGGATGTGGGTTGGACGTGGCAGAATCGTCGCGACTCGCTTCCTTCGATGACGATTCAGACGCCGAATTTGGATCAACTTGCCGCCGAAGGTGTTGAGCTTACTCAGCACTATTGTGCCGCTCCGGTCTGTGCGCCTTCGCGTGGTTCCATCTTGACGGGCGTCAAGCAGGATAAGTGCTCAGTCCACAACAACATGTTCGACCATCCGATTACCGAACCCGAGACTTTGGGTACGGTGATGAAGTCGGCCGGATATCACACTATGGCTATTGGCAAGTGGGGCGTTGGCGGCGGTGGCGAGTCCGGCAAGCCGGTTACTGCGCATCCGCTCGATAAGGGCTTCGACGAATATTACGGCTTTATGGATCACATGGCCGGACACACCTACTATCATTTCGATGGTTACCGCCGTAATGCCTACATGGGCATTTGGGAAGGCAAGGAAAAGGCCACCGACGGTGCCATCGGCATCTACTCAACTGACCTTTTCATCGCCCGTGCCAAGCGTGACATCGAGCGTGCGGTTATGGCAGAGAAGAAACCTTTCTTCCTCTACCTTGCCGTCAACACTGTTCATGGTTCCGGCCAAAACGACGCCACCCTCAAGAATACGCATAACTTGCATGTCCCCGGCCGCCCCTATCCCGCCGAAGGCCTCACCTGGCCCTTGATCCCCGAGCCTCTCGAATCGCGCAATACCTGGATTGACCCCCGCTACAGAGATTGTAAAAATGAGAACATGGCGCGCTATGCGACCGCCATCTCTCGCCTTGATGACGCTATCGGTGACCTCATAAATCATCTCAAGAAACTCGGGGTCTACGAGAATACGATTATTATCTTTACGTCCGATAACGGCCCCACCGACGAATATGGCACCGACACTCGTTTCTTCGAGTCTACGGGCCCCTTTGATGGTATGAAGCGCGATGTCTACGAAGGTGGTCTTCGCGTGCCCACCTTCGTCTGGAAAGCAGGCGGCTTCGGAAAACATACGGATGAGGAACCGTCGATTTCCTACGACTGGCTGCCCACCTTGGCCGACCTCGCCCAAGTCCCGGCACCCGCGCAATGCGACGGTGTTAGTTTGTTGGGCCGCTGGAATCTGGTAGGGGGCGATCCCCGAGCGCCCCGCCATCCCGCCTCCTCCATCTCCGTCCGCTACAATTTCCCCGGCACTGGCTGGGCGTCGGATTATATGGAATTTGCCGCCCGCAAGAAAAACCTATGCCGCGGTCAGCAGGAAATGCATCGTGAGGGTGACATTGTCACCCTGCAGGCGGGCGGCACCGATAAACCCTGGCGCAAGTACAACGTGGTCACCGACCCCCACGAAGACCATGATTTGAACGAGGACTCGGCTCCATCCAACCAAGAACCGCTATCCAACGCTAAAGCCTCTAAAGACCCTAATGTACCCTAATACACCTCTTCTTACTGCGCTTGTTTTCGTCGTCCTGGGACTCTTCTTCCTGGAACGCTCGAGCGATTGGTTTGTTGAGGGGGCGGCAGTTTTGGCCAAGCGCTTTAAGGTCTCGCCCTTTATTATTGGCATGGTCATTATTGGCTTTGGCACCTGTGCGCCCGAGTTTATTGTGTCTCTCATGACTGGCATCGGCGGCAAAGCCAATCTCTCTTTGGGTAATGCGTATGGTAGCTGCATTTTCAATGTTGCCGCCATTTTGGGAATCGCCGCCATCATTCGTCCCCTGTCAGTTCGGAAGAATATTGTCAAAATTGCCGCCCCCGCGCTTCTCGTGATGACGATTTTGTCGTTCTTCTTCCTCAAGGATGGCACCATCACTCGATTGGAAGCCGTTTCACTCCTTCTCATCTTTGCTATCTTCTTCCCGATTTACTGCTACTACGACCGCGCTCCTCAACCCATGGCAGAGGTAGGGGGCGATCCCCGAGCGCCCCGCAGCCTCCTTGCTGCCGCTAAGCTTCTCTTTTTCGGCCTCCTCGTTATGATTGGTTCTTCGCACTTCCTCGTTTGGGGCAGCGTGAATCTCGCGCGTGCACTGGGCGTGTCGGAACTTCTCATCGGACTTACGATCGTCGCGATCGGCACCTCGCTTCCCGAGCTTGCGACTGCCATTCAGTCCGCCCGCAAGGGACAGAACGAGTTTATCCTCGGGAATATTATTGGCTCCAATATTTTCAATACTCTCGTTGTCGTTGGCACCGCGAGCGCCTTCCAAGGTGCCGCTGGCTATTCCAAGTGGGTGTACCTCCGCGACTTGCCGGTTCTCGCGTTCATTACGCTTATGATTTCTGTTCTGGGCAAGGATGGCACAATTACCCGCAAAGAGGGTGCGTTTTGGCTCTTAATATTTATCGCGTACATGATTTTAACCGTTATTCAGGAGGCATTTTAAAATGGCGAAAGTGATTGCAATTGATGGTCCTTCGGGCGCGGGCAAGTCGTCCGTCTCGCGCATTGTGGGCGAGAAATTAGGTCTTCTTCATGTGGACTCGGGTGCTTTGTATCGCATTTACACCTGGCAGGCACTGGTTAAAAAGATTAATACCGACGATCCCGAATGTGTTTGTGCCTTTGCTCCGACCGTGCACATTGAGTGCCGACCCATTAATGGGGCGGTGCATTACTTCGTTGGCGGCATCGAACCCCAAAACGAACTCCGCACGCCCGAAATTAATGCCCACGCTTCGCAGGTCGCGACCGTCAAGGAAGTGCGCGATGCCGTCACCTCGCTCCTTCGTTCGCTTACTCAATTTGGCGATCTCATCATTGAAGGTCGCGATATTACAACTGCCGTTTTCCCGGATACTCCCTATCGCTTTTACCTGACCGCCTCTGCCGAAGCTCGTGCCGCCCGTCGTCAGAAAGAGCAGATTGAAAAGGGCATCTCGAACGAGTCCGCGGAAGCCGTCAAGGCCTCGCTCCTCGCCCGCGACAAAATCGACTCCTCGCGCAAGTACGCACCGCTAAAGAAGGCAGATGGCGTAATGGAAATTGATTCTTCTAACCTCACCTTGGACCAAGTGGTCAATACCGTAATTGAAGCTATCGGTTAAATTTTCGCTCGGGATTCTCCTCCTCTTTCTCCTCGCTGCCATTTTCGGCGAGGTGCAGTATCGCGTTGCCGAATTTCGTGACATAACCCCGGCCTATAACATCGTCGACACCTCCAATCGCTACCAACCCCCGACTCTATTCTCCACCTCTACACCTCTACATGGCTATAAATATTGCCTTGGCACCGACAACTTAGGCCGCCCCGTGGCCCTGCGCCTTATTCAAGGTGCACGCATCGCCTTCATTGTCGGTGTTCTCACGAGCTGTGTCTCGCTTCCCTTGGGCGTGCTCCTCGGTCTCCTTGGTGGCTACTATGGCGGCAAAATTGACTCGCTCGTTTTGTGGCTCTGCTCGACTGTCGCTTCGATGCCCGGGCTTCTCTTTATTCTTGCTATTTCCCTCGTCTTTGGTCAGGGCATTTTAGGTATCATTATGGGCGTTGGACTTACCACCTGGGTGGGGGTTTGTCGAACGATTCGTGCCGAAGTAATGAAGCATCGAGATCGCGCGTATGTTCAGGCGGCAAAAGTTCTAGGATACAGCGACGCGCGAATCATGTTCCGCCATATTCTGCCAAATGTCGCGCATATTGTGCTTATTCAGCTTTCAATTCGTTTCCCCTCTGCCGTGTCGACCGAAGTCTTCATTTCGTTTCTAGGTATTGGCATTCAGGGCGAGCCTAGTTGGGGTGTCATGATCAATAACGCCCGGCTTCGTCTTTGGCAGGGCATTTGGTGGGAAATGGCCTTCACTACTGCCGCCATCTTCCTCCTAGTCTTCGCGTTCAATACGCTTGCGGACTACTTGCGTGATCGCCTCGACCCCGCCCTACGTTCACTCACCTAGCTCTCCACCTCTCCACCTCTACATGGCTAATTAATTTTCTCGCAGGAAACATAAACCACAACCAAAAAAAGGAAAGAAACCTAAATGAAAAAACTGTTATTCGCGGCCGCACTCGTCTCCTCGATGTGCGCGTTTGCCCAGGAAGCGGATGTTGCCGCCCCTGACTCCTCGGAAAAGGAAGATACTGGCAAGTGCTGGATTATCCCCAGCGTCTATTTTGCAGGCACCTTCGAAACTGCCTCGATGGGCCGCTCGAAAATCTTCGAGAACCGTCCCTGCTTCGAGACCGACCTTGACGTCAGCTGGTCGCTTGGCGACTTTGGTAACATCGGTATCTACAACTGGACTACGTCCTCGTTCACCGATCGTAATCAGGCCGATTACCGTCGTATGTTCAACGAAGTCGACTGGGGCGTGTACTACAACTACGACTGGAAGTTCAAAGAGGGCTATCACCTCTCCAGTCAGGTCATGGCGTACTGGATGCTCTATGATGGCGCTCACTATTGCGATGTCGGTCACTCCGATTTCGAGTGGATGGTGTCCCAGACCTTGGGCACGCCGGTAGTTGACGTTTACTACACGTTGCGCATTGGTGTGCAGGATGGTAGCTGTGGCCCCTATGATCACTGGATTTGGGCGAATGTTGGCTTGAAGCACGGTTTCGAAGTGTATGACAAGCTTACCATCACTCCCCGCATGGACTTCGACCTCGGCAACAGCGATATGTACTCCATCCGCAACCGCGGCGTTCGTACCAGCTGCTCGGGCCTCATGGCGATCCGTCCTTCGCTCCGCGCGGACTACGCGATTTGCGACAATGTTTCGCTCTTTGTTAAGGTCACCCAATTTGTCACCATGGATCAGAAGCTCCGCGATGCCTACTCTGCTCGCTGCTCGGGTCACAACTGCGCTCGTCGCGATTTGACCGTCTTCTCCTGCGGTGTTGAACTCATGTTCTAAGGGCTAACGCCTTATGAGTAACGAATCTAAACCTCGTGAACAGCTCGCCACCCGCCTAGGGTTTATTCTCCTCTCGGCGGCGTGCGCGATTGGCATTGGTAATGTTTGGCGCTTCCCGTATATTACGGGCAAGTATGGCGGCGGTGCGTTCGTCGTTATTTACTTAGTCTCGCTCGCCTTGATTGGCCTCCCCATTTTGATGATGGAGTTTGCCTGCGGCCGCGCGGCTCAGAAGTCGATTGCCAAGCTCCATAGCGTCCTTACGCCTGATAAAAAGGCATGGGGCCTCCATGGCATTTGTGGCACCATTGGTAACGTGTGCCTCATGATGTTCTATACGACCGTCACTGCATGGATGATTATCTCGCTCGTTACGAGCGCGACTGGCGGCTTTGGCAAGATGCCGAATGAGGAAATTGCGCAGATGAAGTTCTTCGTCGGCATGATTTCCGATCCCGTCACCCAGATTATCACCATGTTCGGCGTTTGCTGGGGCTGTGTGGCCGTTTGTGCCATTGGTCTCCAGAAGGGCCTTGAGCGCGTCAACAAGTATATGATGCTTTGCCTCCTTCTTTTGATCGTCGTTTTGGCGGGCCACTCGCTCACCTTGGACGGCGCAATGGAAGGCGTCAAGTTCTATCTTGTTCCGAGCCTCGCGAACATGCAAAAAGCGGGCGTCATTCAGGTAATCAAGGAAGCGATGAACCACGCGTTCTTTACGCTCTCTTTGGGTATCGGTTCGATGGCTATCTTTGGCTCCTACATTAAGAAGGATCACTCGCTTGTTAAGGAATCGGTGAATGTCTGCTGCCTCGATACTTTCGTGGCGCTCTGCGCAGGCTTCATCATCATCCCTGCTTGCTTCGCGTTCCATGCTGAACCCGGCGGCGGCCCGGGCCTTGTTTTCGCGACTCTCCCCTGCGTCTTCAATCAGATGGCTGGTGGCAAGTTGTGGGGCAGCCTCTTCTTCCTCTTCATGTCGTTCGCGGCCCTCTCGACCGTGCTCGCCGTGTTTGAGAACATCATTGCGACCATTCGTGAATATACCGGTTGGAGCCGCCTTAAAACCTGCGGCGTCCTTGCGGTCTTGATTCCGATTGTGTCGCTCCCCTGCATCTTCGGATTCAACATCTGGAGCGCATTCCATCCCTTGGGCGGTGAAACTTGCGTCATGGATTTCGAGGACTTCCTCGTTTCCGACCTACTCCTCCCCTTGGGCGGCCTCACGTTCTGTATCTACTCCTGCCATAAGATTGGCTGGGGATGGGACAACTTCGTGCAGGAAGCGAATCAGGGCGATGGTGCCAAGGTCCCCACCTGGATTCGTCCTTACTGCAAGTGGGTGCTCCCGGTTTTGGTCTTCGGCGTCTTCGCCATCGGCCTCTGGGATAAGTATATCAGCAAATGGTTTTAATTAAGGAATGAAAAGATGAACGAGAATCGTGAAAACTGGTCGGGAAGAATTGGATTTGTCCTCGCGGCCGCAGCTTCAGCAATCGGCCTTGGGAACCTCTGGCGCTTCCCCTACCTCGCCGCGCAATATGGCGGCGGCACTTTTATCGTCATCTATCTCGTCCTTTTGGTGACAGTTGGCTTTACGATGATGATGGCGGAGGTCACAATCGGCCGCGCCACTGCGCAAAGCCAGCTGACCGCCTACAATAAAATCAAGAAGGGATGGGGCTTTGTGGGCCTTATCGGCACCATTGTCCCATTCCTCATCATTCCCTACTACACCGTCATCGGTGGTTGGGTCTTAAAATATTTTATCGCTTTCGCTCAAATGTCCTTTGGCGGTGGTGAATTGATGGGTGCAGGTGCCGCCCAGTCAAGTGACTTCTTTGGCTCATTTATCTCCGCGCCCTTTGCCCCCTTTGGCTATGGCGTATTCTTCCTCCTTCTTTGTGCCGCCGTCATTGTGATGGGCGTAAGGAAGGGCATTGAAAAGTCGAATCTCGTCATGATGCCGCTTCTTTTCCTTCTCACAATTGGCATCGCGGTCTATGTCTGCACGCTCCCGGGTGCGCTTGCCGGCATTAAGTATTACCTCGTCCCTAACATGGACGCCCTCGCAGGTGCGGATGGCACTTTTTCCGTTGCGCGTTTCGGTCAGACCTTGATGGGCGCGGTAGGTCAGATGTTCTTCTCCCTTTCGATCGCGATGGGCATCATGATTACTTATGGCTCCTATGTCCCCAAGACCGCCTCGATTGAAAAGTCGGTCCGTCATATCGAGTTCTTTGATACCTTGATTGCTTTTTTGGCCGGCCTCATGATTATCCCGATGGTTTACGTCTTCGCAGTGAAGACTGGTACCCCGGTCAATGAAGCGATGAAGGCAGGTCCGGGCCTCATGTTCATTACGCTCCCCAAGGTCTTTGCCTCGATTGGTCCTGCCGGCAATTATCTTGGCATGTGCTTCTTTGCGCTCGTTATTTTTGCGGCGCTGACGAGTTGCATCTCCATCTACGAAGCGTGCGTGTCGGCCGTTTGCGATTTCCTCAAGATTTCGCGTAAATCGTCTACTTTCTTCGTCTTTTTCATGATTGCTTTCATGTCTGTCTTCCCGGCAATGGGTTATGGCGCATGGGGTGATATTAAGGTGATCTTGGGAATGCAGTTCCTCGATTTGATGGACTTTTCGACCTCCTGCCTCCTTATGCCGATTAACGCGCTCTTAACGTGCATCCTGATTGGCTGGGTTGTGGGCGAAAAGTACATTGCGGACGAAGTCACGCACTTGGGCGAGCCGTTTAAGGGCCGCAAGCTCTTCGCGGTGATGGTGAAGTACGTAGTGCCCGTCTTTTTGGCTCTCCTTTTGATCTCCGAAACTTGCCGCAACCTGGGCCTCTTCGGCTGGAAGATTTAATTGGCGCGAAAAGCTTTTTAATCTTTTATGGGTTTACTTTTTTCGGGAATTATGATATAATAGTATCTAATAATTTCAAAACGGAAAAGAGATTCTCAAAATGACACTTGCTGAACTTGAAGAAATGAAGGCCGCGTGCCTTAAGGAGATTGCGGCGGCAAATGGTGATGCAGTTGAAATATTGCGCGTCAAGTACGTGGGCCGCAATGGTTCCATCCCCGCGCTTATTAAGGGCATGAAGGATGTGCCGCCGGCTGAGCGTCCTGCTTTTGGCAAGGCGATTCAGGCCTGGAAGGCGGAGGCGGAAGCCGCTCTTGCCGCCAAGGGCGTGGGCGCGAAGAGCGAGGCGGCAGTTGAGGCGGACTTGACTCAGCCCGGCCGCTGGTGGGGCCTCGGTGCCAAGCACCCGCTCTCGCGCGTTATCGAAGAAACCGCCCGCATTTTCGGTCACTTGGGCTTCACGGTCGCGGAAGGTCCGGAACTCGAAAACCGCTTCAACAACTTTACGGCCCTCAATACGCCGCCGCATCACCCGAGCCAAGATCGCACGGATACTTTCTGGTTCAATGATGACTGCCTTTTGCGCACTCAGACTTCGCCCGTGCAGATTCGTACGATGATGCAGAATAAGCCGCCGGTACGCGTAATTTGCCCTGGGCGCACTTTCCGTCGCGATACGACCGATGCTACGCACTCCGCGAATTTCCATCAGATCGAGGGTCTTTATGTAGACACGAAGCCCGTTTCCCTCGCGGATTTGAAGTCGGTCCTTGCGTACTACGCGAAGGAAATGATGGGCGATGGCGTCACAGTTCGTTTTCGTCCGCACTTCTTCCCGTTCACTGAGCCTTCGGTGGAAGTGGACTTCACCTGCCACGTTTGTAAGGGCAAGGGTTGCCGCGTGTGCAAGGACTCGGGTTGGATTGAAGTTGCCGGTGCCGGCATGGTCGACCCGCGTGTCTTTCAGCACGTCGGCTGGGACCCCAAGGAAGTCTCGGGCTACGCGTTTGGCTTTGGTGTCGAGCGCATCGCGATGATCAAGTACGGTATTCCCGACATCCGTTGGCTGTACGAAAACGACGTCCGCTTCTTGAGCCAGCTCGCGTAATTGGTAGGGCGGGCAGTCCCTTGCCCGCCGCAGGAGGTGCACAATGCGCACTATTTATAAATGGGAGAATGGCGGACTCAAGGAGTCCCAGGAGTTCGTGCCGAACTGCTGGGTGAACCTCGTTGAGCCCACCACGACTGAACTCGAAGAGGTTCTTACCTTTTCCAAAAATGCGATTCCGCGCGAGTTTTTGACCGACCCCCTTGACCGCGACGAACGTCCGCGTTTCGACTTCGATGACGGCATGCCGATGATGATTATTCACGTGCCGTACATGGTTGACGATGACGAGGAAGTTCCCTATCGCACCGCGCCTTTGGGCATTATCTTGGCGCCCGAAATGGTGATTACCGTTTGTAACGTGGCCACTCCCGTAACCTCGGCCTTCTTGGATCAAATCCGCCGCGTTTGTCCGCCCAAGGACAAGTATCGCTTTGCGTTCCGTCTTTTGTGGCACGGCGGCGTTCTCTTCCTTCGCTACCTCCACGATATGCATCAGCGCACGGATGCGTTGGAAGACGAAATTCATGAGTCGATTTCAAACGAGATCTTGCTCAAGTTCTTGAATATCGAAAAAGCCCTCGTGTACTTTACGACGTCCTTGAAGGCAGACACCATTGCCCTCGCGCGCGCGAACACTTCGCGTCAGCTCGTCCTCACCGAGGACGACCGCGATATGCTCGAGGACGCCATGGTTGAATACGAGCAGGCACTGGAAACGGCCAACATCCGTACGAACATCTTGAATGGCACCTTGGATGCGTTCGCAAGTATCATCAATAACAACATGAACAATGTGATGAAGTACTTGACGGCGGCAACGATTCTATTGGCGGTGCCCACTTTGATGGCGTCACTTTACGGCATGAATATTGGCCTCCCATTCCAGAATTCGCCCCTCGCGTTTTGGATTGTAATTGGCGTCTCGGGCGTCTTGGCCTCGGCCATCGGCACTGTATTCTATATCTTGTCTCGTAAAAACAAGTTCTAAGGAACTCTAAGGTTCATTAAGAAACTCTAAAGACGCTAAGAACCCTATAGACCCTAAAACCCTAACGCGACCTAAAGCGACCTAAATGAACTGGTACCAGGAACTAGCAGCATTTATTGGTGAGGATCCCTTTGGCTTCCTCCTTTATCATATCGGCACCTTTGCCGGTGCCATCTCCGGCATCCGACTTGCCGCCGCGAAAAAGTTCGACTGGTTTGGCGCGTTCGTAGTGGGCGTGACGACTGCCTTGGGGGGCGGCACTTTGCGCGATTTGATGCTGCAAACGCATCCTTTTTGGATGGACCAGCCTGGCTACCTCGTCACCTGTTTTGCCGCCCAGGTCCTTTTGTGGCTTTTCGGGCGGCAGTTTATTAGCGAGAAGGTGACCTGGTTCGTCTTCGATACGATTGCCATTTCCGTCTTCATGGTAATCGGCCTCGAGAAGACGCTCGCGGCCGGTTTTGATGCTTCGATTGCGATTATTATGGGCGTAATTACGGCAGTCTTCGGCGGCGTTTTGCGCGATATCGTAATTAATGAAGTACCCCTCATTTTCCGCAAGGAGCTTTATGCGATGGCCTGCGTGGCGGGCGGCGGACTTTATATTATTCTTGACGATTGGGGCGTGAATTCCCACATTTCGGGAACCGCGTGTGTCCTCCTTATTTTCGTAATTCGCGCCCTCGCGATTAAGTACAGTTGGTCGATCCCAGTCCTTCATGGCGTGAAGGAACATGACGACCCCCAAGAACCCTAAAGCCCCTAAACCCCTATGAAATCTTTGCCTTTCTTTTTCTCGGTTTGCCTTCTCTCTTTTTCCGGGTTTGGCTCGGCGCATTTGATTACGAGCACTCAGCCTACTCTCCCTAACGAGCACGTCATCAATACTGGCTACCCTATTGGTAACGGACGCCTGGGCGCCATGATTGGGGGCGAGGTGAAAGAGTCCACCTTCACCTTTAACGTGGACTCCCTCTGGACGGGTGACGCGAACATTTCCGGCTCCACGAACGATGCCGAGAATGATGCCAATTATCAGACCATGGGCAAGTACCAGGTCTTTGGCGTCATGAAAGTAAAGCTCACCGTGGAAGGGAATAGGGACGCGGACACTCTTGTCCGCGACTACAAGCGAGAGCTTGATATTGAAAAGGCTATCTATTCCGACGAGTTTACTCTCGGTGAGGCCCACATCAAGCGCGTTGCCTTCGCTTCCGCGCCCGATGATGCCATCTTTTATATTGTCCGCTCAGATAAGCCCATCACCTGCTCGGTCACGCTTTGCGATAAGCACTCCAAGCAGGAGGGAACTTCGTTCTCGGGCAAGCTTCCGAATAACCTCGCCTATGCCGCGAACGTCTCCGTACAGTCTTCGCCCACCGAGGTCGTAATCGTCCTTCGGGCGGCAACTTCGTTTGATCGCGCTGCCGCCGACTTTGGCCTAAATGGCAAAGTGCCGACGCTCGCGAATACGGTTCCCGATTATCGCACTGCCGCCAAGAAGCACGTTGCCGACTACCAAAAGTACTATAATCGCTGTAGTCTGGAGCTCAGGGGCGCGGACACTCCTGTCCGCGACAATTCGATTTACGAATTGTTATTTAACTACGGCCGCTATCTTTTAATCTCCTGCTCACGCCCGGGTACGCTCCCCGCGAACTTGCAGGGTCTCTGGAACGAATCCAATAATCCGCCCTGGCATTGCGACTACCATACGAACATCAATATCCAGATGAACTACTGGGCGGTCGAAAATACGAATCTTTCCGATTGCTGGGAGCCGATGACGCGCTGGCTCAGGATGTGCGAAAAGAACGCGACGGAAAATACGCGCAAGGCATTCCCGGGCTCGAAGGGCTTTGCGTACCGCACTTCGATGAATTTTTGCGGTGGTCAGGGTTGGGCCTGGAACTACGCGGGTGCCCCTTGGATGGCGGCACAATCGTTTGAGCACTATCTCTTTACGCAGGATAAGGAGTATCTCGCCAAAGACTGCTATCCGCATATGAAGGGCGCGATGGAGTTTATGTTCGGCCATCTCGTGGAGACCAAGGATGGTCTCATGGTCAAGAATGGTTGGTCGCCCGAGCACGGCCCCAGAGAAGATGGCGTAGCGCACGATCAGCAGATTCTTCGTGAACTCTTAAAATGCCTCATCAAGGCCCAGCAGGTTTTGAAGGACCCCAAAGAACGCGCCTTCATCGCGAAGTGCAAAGATACATACAAGCGTCTCGCGCCCGACAAAATTGGCTCGTGGGGTCAACTCCAGGAATGGCAAGTCGACCGCGATGTAAAAGGCGATAGCCATCGTCACACCTCGCATCTTTTTGCGGTCTATCCGGGCACCACGATTAATCGCGACACGCCCGAACTTTTTGCAGCGGCAAAAGTGGCCTTGGGCGGCAGATCGAATACCGCGGACAGCTGGCGTAGCTGGACGTGGCCGTGGCGGGCCGCCCTCTGGGCGCGCATGGGTGAAGCGGAAAAGGCGGGCGAGATGATTCGCTCGCTCCCGGAGCATAATATGCTCCCCAATTACTTTGCTAACCACCCGCCAATGCAGATGGATGGCAACTTTGGCTTTACGGCTGCGGTTGCCGAAATGCTTATTCAGTCGCACGAAACTGACGCAAAGGGTAAGGTGATTATTCGTCTCCTCCCTGCCTGCCCCAAGATGTGGGCGAATGGCGAAGCGAAGGGCCTTAAGGCGCGTGGCGGGTACACCGTCGACATGAAGTGGCAGGACGGCAAGGTTATCGACTATAAGATTACGGGCGGCAAACGTGACGGATACACATTGTCACTTTGAGCTAGGCGACAATGCCGCCGAGATAATCGCACGCGCCCACTTATCGGGCGTCACGCGTATCATTGCGGTTGGCAACGACGAAGCGCTGGATAAAACTGCCGCCGCCTCCGGCCTCCCTTACGCCGCAACAGGTCTGCTCGGGGATCAGACCCTACCAGTGCCACGCGATATGCCGGTAGGGGGCGACCCCCGCGGCGCCCCGCAAGTCGCCATCGGCGAGATTGCACTGGATGAGAATTACGCGAGAGATACCAAACCCTTTCTTGAAAAACTCGAACTGGCAAAACATTTAAACCTACCTGTAATCATCCATACTCGCGGCATGGACGAGGCGACCCTCGCCTGCTTGCGCGAGGTCCCCTCGCGGGGCGTAATCCACTGCTTCACGGGCTCGGTCCCATTCTGCCGTGAGCTACTGGACCTCGGATTCTTTATCTCCATTTCCGGGATCGTCACTTTCAAGAAGGCGGACAACGTTCGGGAGGCATCACTTTTCGTCCCCGAGGACCGTCTCTTAATTGAGACTGACTCTCCTTACCTCGCTCCCGTCCCCATGCGCGGCAAGCGCAACGAGCCTGGCTTTTTGATGCATACTGCCAAGTTCCTCGCGGACCTTCGCAAGGTCTCCCTCTCCCACTTGGAAGAGATAACCGATCAAAACGCTACTGCCTGCTTCAACCTCTCCCCAACAGTCCCTAATACCCCTAAAGGTCCTAGCCTGACCTAAAAAGACCTATGCTTTTTCTCCTGACTATGCTTGCTTCCATGACCTTCTTTTCCGGTGAGGAGCAAGCTCCTCGCGTCTACACCAAGCTCGAATATGCCGCCGACTTTGAGTGCACCAACCGCACGAAGGTCGTCTATCTGGACGCGGGCCACGGTGGGGAACTCGCGCACGGCTGCAAGGGCTATGACGGCCGCTGGGAAAAGAACGCCAACTTGCTCCTTACCTTTGATGTCAAGGCGGCATTGGAAGCGAGGGGCATCGAGGTAAAGCTTACGCGAGATAAGGACATCAATATCCCCTTGTACGATCGTCCGCGGGCTGCCCATGCGGAAAAAGCGGCGTGCTTTGTCTCGCTTCATCACAATGCCCCGGCGGCAGATAAAAATCCCCTCGAGATTCGCTATCGGAGTGTCTACTCGTGGAACGATCTCGGCAAGTCCCTCGCGGACAAAATTGCCGCCGCAATTGGGGGCGACTCTCTTCATGCGAACTTCGCGGTCACGCGCTCCCCGGAGATTCCCTCGTGCCTCGTTGAGGCTGACTTCTTAACTCATCCCGAAGGTTGTGCCGCCGCATTTGACCCCGAAAAGCGTCGCGCCCTCGCCGAGCAAATTGCCGAGGCAATTGTAGAATGGCTTTCTTAAATATCCTTTTAATCGCGGCGGCAATTAATTCTCCCTCGGTGTGGTGGGGGACGACGAACACGCTTTATTCGTTCGAGACTGATCTCAATAAGGCTAAGGGCGGCACTTTTATTAAGGAAGCGATGCGAACAATGGATGGGATGCGCAAGGCGTATGCGAGCTATGTGCCCTCGACGCGTGAGGTGGGCGTTTGCAAGGTGAAGGTGTTTAAGAGTTTTAAAGGCTACAATGAGTACATAAATAAGCCCGGCAATACCACCAACTGCGGAATGTGGGTGCCGATGAAGGAAGAGCTTTTAATTGTGGCGGAAGACCCCAAAAACGCCCAGACGACGATGCGGCATGAGGCGTTTCATCAGTATATTTATTATGCGACCGGTCGAGGCGATCATGCGATGTGGTTTAACGAGGGCATGGCGTGCTTCTTTGAGTCGATTAAATATAATACCGCCAATAAGACCGTAAAGGTGCAGGACGATGGTATGCGTGCTCGGTGGGTGGATCATTTGGGGGCGATGACGGTGGCATCGCGCTTTGCCGCCGTGCGACAAAAAAGCTATAGCGAGTTTTATTCGGGCGACGTAAATAGTAATTATATTACCGCTTGGGCGCTTTGCTATTTCCTCGAGCGTGCCCCCGGGGCGCATAAGCGTTATGCGGGGTATGAGAAGGTGATGAAGTCGTATCTAAATGCGATGGAATCGGGACAAAGTGCCGCCGAGGCTACTTTAAGCGCGTTCGCCCAGATTGATGAACAAAAACTTATTGCCGATTTCGTCTATTTTTGGGAGCACGACCGCAAGCGTGCCCGCAAGGCAAAGTAGCCCCGCGGCTTTTTACCTCTTGACACCAGGGTTAATTTATGGTATAATATTACCGCTATGGACGAATACTTTGAAATAAGCTTTAAGGAGGTCAAGAGTGAAT
>R14__coassemble_642_pt1 | contig 22312 bp, 15 predicted proteins | sample R14__metabat2_high_PE_004 | metagenome-assembled genome bin R14 | reverse complement strand
GAATGCGCTTGCCATCGCACGGCCAGGTATATTCCCAAACGACCTTCTTGTTGATTCGCACCATCATAAAGTCGTCGAAATATCCCCAGAAACGATACTTAGCCTTTTCCGTCGCAACAATCTCGCCCTTATAATACGCCACCCAGCCTTTCGGCTCCATCATATCTTGCACACCGAACGCACGCGGGCCGTTGTTGGCCGATTGCGGCGGAATGAAGATGTGAGTGTTGGCAACGCGCTTGGGGAGCTTGCGCACACCAGAGCAGGCGGCATCGGAGAAGTTGCCCTTCTCGCAGACTTTGAGTCGATCGAAGAAGTCACTACCATGCGGCGAGTAACCGATATCAATACCCTTGCCATTGGGATCACTGGGATCAAGCTTGGTCTTGAGATCGATAATTTCACCGATGAGCGCACCGGTTAAATCCACCGCCTTACCCGCCTTAATGGCCGTACCGAAGCCACCACCATCACCATCACCCAAGCCACGCATCTTCGACGATGCCTTGATGTTGGACATAGTAACCGGTGAGGGGGATGCCATTACGGTATCCGGTTCGCCGCCCGGAGACTCGGACTGCGACATAATCTCGGTCGTAACGTTCGGAGTATCAACCGCAACATCGACGGAAACATCGATATCTTGGGTCATATCAATCTCTTCCGGCTCGGCCTCAACTTCCTCCTCGAGCGCTTCCTCCTCCTGGTTCGCACGCGCGACTTCCACCTGCAAGACATCCTTCTTACTGGTAGTGACGGCCGTGAGCACAATAAGGACGATAACACCGAGGGTGGGCAACAAGACCGCAAGAATCGGAGCCTGCAAACGCTGCAGTTCTGTCATTGCTTCCTTGTACTCACGCGTATTGTGCGGCTTCGAGATGCCCTTAAAAAGAACTCCCAAGCGCTGGAAGACATTGCGTTCCTGGAAGCGTTCCGCAATTTCCGCCTGATGCTGCTCGAAAAGTTCTTCGGCCGAGAGCTGTTCTTCACCTTCTTCAATGTATTCTTCGCTCATTTTTAGCTCCCTTACATGGTGAAGACGCTTACGCTAAAGAGGTTATTGCCGTAGCAGGCATCCAGCACATCCACGAGCGCCTTGTGGGGCGAGTCCGCTGCGCACTTGATGACGATAGGCGTCTTCTTGGAGGTGCGAGCGACTTCACGAAGGTTCTGACTTAACTCCGAAACCTTCATGACACGGTTATTGTACTTGATGAGGCCATTTACGTCGTTACCCTTGCGACCGATCTCAATATTCACCGTGGTATCCGACTCACTCGAGCTCGAGGTGGAACTCGAAGGTGCTGGACGGTTGGCGTTCAGCTTGGAGAACATATCTTCCTGCTTAATCGTCACCACGAAGAAAATGATGAGTTCGAACACCACGTCAATCATGGGCGTCATATCGAGGGCGGGGTTATCCTGTGGTTTACGTGCCATAGACCTTAGCCTCCTCTCTGACGAACGAGTTTAAGACGCGGACGAGAGCTATAACTACCCTTCGGCTTCGAGGTCTTATCCTCGCTGATTGCGACGAACGAAATCTTCCAAATGCCATTTGCAGTGACCGCGTTCATCACGCGCGCAACGGCCGAATGAGGGCACGCAAAGTCGGCTCGGATCATCACCGGGAATTCGCCGATTCTGCGATACTTCTCTTTGACGCGACGACCAATTTCGTCGGGCGTCAATTCCACGTCACCCATCGAGATCCTCGGCTTCCCGGTCTTCGGGGAAATACCGATATCGATCATCATGTGGGTCGGCGGGAGTTCCTCCGGAGTCATCACGATACCGTGCTGACCATCCTCAAGCTCGATCGTCTCATCCTTCTTCGCCGCTTCCGTCAAGGTAACGACGAAGAAAATGATGAGTTCGAACACAACGTCAATCATGGGCGTCATGTCGAGCGCGGGATTCTCTTGTGGCTTTCTTGCCATTGGAGTTTACTCCTTAAAGCCTTTAGCCTTCGACGGGAGCCATTTCTTCAACCGCACCCTCTTCCGCACCCGGGTCAACGCTGACCTGACGGAGGCCGTTCAAGAGTTCCATCGTGACCGCGGTCATGCGAAGGACGAGACGGTTCGCCTTGTTGCGGAGCACGTAGAAGATGGTCACTGCCGGAATGGACACGATAAGGCCGCCGGCCGTGGTCCAGAGTGCCTGACCAATCGAGTTAGCAAGTGCCGCCGCGTCACCAGCGCCGCCCGAAGCGAGGGCCTGGAACGTCAAGATCATGCCTTGCACAGTACCCAAGAGGCCGCAGGACGGACCCAAGTTGCCGCACACCGAAATCCAGTTGAGGCGCTGCTGAATCTTTTCCTGCTCGAGATCCGAGGCGGCTGTCACCGCTTCCTGAATCACATCAAAGCCTTCTTCCACGTGCTGAAACGCCGCCATCACAATATTGGACATTGCCGAAGGCGAGCTTTCGCAAGCCTGCATGGCCGCGACGATATCACCCTCACCCATTGCCGCCTGGACCTGGTCCATGAGCTTCTTGGGCATAAGCTTTTCCGGCTTAATCATGATGGAAGAGTCAATTGCAAAGTAAATAACGCACGCACCATCACCAAACAACACGAACCAGAGCATGGTACCCACCAAGCCCGAACCGAAAACGATGTCGTAGAAACCGCCGCCCGACGAAGATGCCGTGGCATTCGATTCGACCGCATTGCCGTTAGCATCGGTCATTTCCTGGCCAAAGCTCTGGAGCGCGGCCACGGGAGCAATCGCGGCACCGAAAAAGATCGCGGCCGCAAGGAGAGTCTTCTTGATTTTGTTCATTTGGATTTTTCCTTAGGTTATGGAATTTAAGTTAATTGGGTAGGACTAGAAATTACTGAGCTTGCTGACGGAGCTTCTCGGCGCGGGAAGCTTGGCCCATCTTATCAAAGCACGCCGCGGCCTTACCCAAGGCCTCGCGCTTCTGATCGGGGCAATCGGCATACATGAGAGCCACGCGGAGGTAGCCGTCGCGCAATGCTTTCTTAAGCGCGTCGGGCTTGTCACCACCAGCATCCACAATCATATCACCACGCATGATGAGTGCGGCGGCAGAAGTGGCACGGTCGCCCGAAGTAGCCGCCTTGTTAAGGCAGTTCTCAAGTCGATCCGTCTTGCCAGTCTTCATAAGCGCGGTCCAATACGCAGGCGCAATCTCGCCCTTAAAGGCGGCAGATTTGTCTTCGTTAATGACCTTCTGACAAACATCGAGGGCCTTCGATGCCTGACCATCGCGGATAAGCGCGTTCGCAAGCATACGCGTTGCGGGCTTGTCCCAATAAAGCATGTAGTACTCGTCCACAATCTTCTGAAGGGCAGCCGGGGAGGCATCGTCCTTCAAGCCAGCGGGCTTGGGGATCTCAAGCTTGACAACGTCCGCAAGCGGAATCTCCTGCTTCATTTTCTTCGATTGCACTTCGTAAATCTTCGCACGACGCGAGTATGTAATTTCGCCCGACACGCTGTCGGTCGCGGTCACCACCGTACCTTTAATCGCGAATGCCTGCGACGCAATCGCCGCCATCATCACTGCCAAAAACTGCTTATTCATCTTTTGTACTCCTTATTAAATTGTTACTCTTCAGTCGTAGCACCCTGTTCCGGGGCCTGGGCTTCAGTCTCAGCTTCCGCCGGCAAGTCCGCCTTGGCGCTATTGACCGCATTCAAGATTGCCGTCTTGTGCTTGCCATTCGGGAAGTACTCCAGGTACTGATTACCAAACTTAACAACCTGGTCGGCCTGCTCGGCGCCCTGCTTGGCAAACAAAGGAATAATGTTCGCGTACGCACGCTCGAGGTTTTGCTTGGAGCCATCGTCCAGCTGTTCAAACGAAACTTCCTGCGTGGGACCGTGCGCCTGAATGAACACCTGGAACGTCGCCGCCGCGCGTCCGCAAGTTTCCATCGCATCTTCCTTAAGTCCCATCGCCTCTTCCGCATTCATACGGTCGATTAAGACTTCGCCCGAAAGGAGGTCCAACTGATCTTGCTGCCACTGCGGCTTCTTGGCCCAGTAGGTACGCACCTTCTTCAAGGCACCCACGGCGGCACCAAAGTACTTACCACGCTGCGTTGCGTCCTGCTCGGTGCGACCCTGAGCCTTAGCAACTTCAACCAAAAGGAAGTTTGCGTCGGCGGCAATCGCCATCTTGGACATCTTGTCGTCCTGCAAGAACACATCCAAGGCATCGCGGGCTTCCGCGAGCGAACCTTGCTTAAACGCACTGCGAGCCTGACCAATACGCGCCTTAGCGACAGTGGCCGGGAAATTGGTGCCCGCTAGGCGAATGGCCTTTTCAAATGCCTGGTTGGCGTAGTCCCAGCTCTTCGCATTAATGAGCGCCTCGCCTGCCGCCACGAACTGCTGGGGACGATAACTTGCGCCCTCGGTGCGGAGCATTTCCGCATACAGCTCGGTACCTTCGCGCGTCATGCCCATATCAATAAGCGACTTAGCCAAGGTCGGCTTCGAATTCTTCGCTTCCTCGGAATCCGGGAACGAGCGAGAAAGTCCGTCCAAGCACTCCTTAGCCTTCGCGAGGTCGTTCATGCCAGTGTAGATAGTCGACTCCTGCATGTACGCGTTCTTCGCATACTTGCCTTGCGGGAACGCCTTGATATAGGTGTTATACGCTTCCGCGGCGGCAATCATGAACTTCTGGTACATCTCCTCGGGCTTACCAATCTTTTTGAGGTTCTGCGCCAGGCGTCCGCGGCACTGTGCCGCCAAGAACAAGGACGCTTCACGAAGGTCCATCAAAGTCTTCTTTTCCGCCTCGGAAAGCTTCTGGTCGTTCTGACCTTCTTCCGCCACCTTCGCGAGATCACCAAACTGCTTAATGGCGCGGATGATTTCGCCGAGGCCCTTTTTAATGTTCTCTTCCGACACCTGCGCCTCCGCGTCCTGTCCAGGGGCGGGGACTTCAGTCCCCGATTCTGCCGCCGCAACTTCTCCGCCCTCCTCGCCTTCAGCCTTCGCTTCGCCTTCAGCCGGTAGGGCCGCCGCTCCGTCGGCCGCCGCGATGCCGCCAGTCAAAAGATCCTGTCCATCCTTCTGATACATCTGCGCGAGCTGCATCTGCGCAACGCCCAATTTCGCGGGCGAGGTCTCAAGCTTCGTGTAATTCTTATAATACTTCTTCGCGTTCTCGCGGTCACCCTTCTTGTCGTAGCACTGACCAAGCTGGAGCTGCGAAATGGCGTACACGGTCGAGTTGGTGTAAAGCGTATCCACATAGCCGAAGTAGCGAATGGCCTCATCGTAGTTGCCTTCCTTCATCGCCTCACTACCCTTGCCAGCTGCAATATTTGCCGCCTTCACGTGCTTGCGATAATTCTTGACGAACCAAGTAATAATCTGGTCCGCACGCTCCTTGTCACCGCGCTCAGTCTCCTTGCCCGCACACGCGAGGACTGCGTTGCCGGCGGTCGTCATAATGACGTTATCTTTGTTGCCCGCAAAGCGTTCGGCAAGGTAGCCCTCCATCGCGTCCGCATTGTCACGATACTCCGCCTTCAAATCGGCGGCAATATCTTCGTTCTGGAGCTTAAGATAGGCGTCAATCACGTTCTGAATCGCGTAGATGGATTCTTCCAATTCCGGATAGCGGCCCAACACTTCCATGTAATCAGCGATGGCAGCCTCGTATTCATCGTTAAGGAACTTATTCTTAGCGGCCTTGAACTGCGCCGCGCGAACACGAGCGATATCCTCGGCAGTAATCTTGGTTTTAATCTTGGCCTGATATTTCTCTTCTGCGAACTTACGAACGTCTTCGGCCATTTCACCTGCGAGCGGCGCCCAAGGCGACATCTCGAACTTGGTATAGACGGAGATGGAAATATTAAAGGCACCAATGCCATCGCGCTTACCTTCGTCGTCCTTTTCACCAAAGAGGTACGCCTTTACCTGCTCATCATCATGCTTCGGGTCTGCGTATGTCTTCTGCGCTTCATCCCAGAGCATTTTTGCCTGGAGATACATGACCTCGGGGAGCGGAGAAACTTTCTGGAGACCTAAGAAGCCTTCCGGATCAAGCTCGCGAATCTGGTCGTCAATTTCTTCCAAGGCTTCGCGGTAGTCGTCGATAATAAGGTTCGCCTTGCGGACATTACCCTGCAGCTGCGAGAGGTGCGCCTTCATGCCAATGCCGCGACCCATCAAAACCGCGTTGTAGCACGCGGTCTCGGGATGCTCTTCATCGTCGTATGCACCGGCGGCAGTATCGATGACCTCGTCAATGAAGGGACGGTTCTTCGGCTGACTGTTGTTGCGCTTGGCCGCCGCCCATGCCGCCGGGCAGGCCATCTTATAACAAAGACCTTCCAACGCCTTGGCGCGTTCGTCCTTGTCTTTCGCGGGGTCGAGCGACTCGGCATAGCGCAAGGAGACATCGCAATACTCGGTTGCGAGGCTCAGCCAATCCTTGCCATTAAGGCTCTTCAAGAGTCCGCCGTAAACGCTCGTTGCCCGCTTATAGTTCTGCGCCTGGGAAAGTAATTGACCATAAGCATAACCGGCATTCACATAAAACTTTTCCAGTCCCTTCGGGGCTTTCGGGAAGGCCGCGAAGAACTCGTCGTAAATCTTCATGCAGTCTTCTTTTTTGTTGCGAGCAAAATAGTTGTTCGCCACCTCGAGACGCGCCGCCCAGTACTTCTGACTCTTGCGATCCGGGAGGGCGGCAATAAGTTTTTCCGCCTCGTCAAACTTGTTCATGGAAAGAAGCCCGCGCACTTCAATCGCGAAGAAGGCAGCTTCCGACTGCGGCCATTTCTTCTTAGTCTCCGCAATCACCGTCTCCGCGAAGTCCGGGTAGCCGTAGGAGACGAGTGCCTCGACATAGGCAATCTCGCCTTCCATCGCTTCGCGATCGGCTTTCTGTTCCGCGGTTTCCTGAGGCTCTTCCGCTTCTGCCGCCGCTCCGTCAGCAGGTGCCGCCTCTTGCGCGAATGCACAACTTGCCGCCAGCGCAAAGACAGCAAGGGTAGTCAATTTCTTTCCCATGATGAGTATATTATACCATAAATTCACCCTATTTGTCAAGAAAATTCTTCTAGATTCTTCACCCCCAACGTTCGGCGCTTCACTGCCCGCAGATTTTCCAAAATCTGCTTTTGCGCGATGCCGCCCGAGATACAACCAAAGATACCACCGCGAGTTTGGGATGTATCTAGCCTTAATAACCAAGATAGCACCATGATTTTGGTGCTATCTGGTGCTATCTTGGTGATATCTTGGTGATATCTTTTTGGCGATAACTAATAGAAAATATACTATATACTACTAATTATTCTAATATATACTCTCTTACCAAAGATATCACCATACCAACCCCCCACACCTAGTTTTTTCAGGCCTTTTTCGGGGTGTTTTTACGGGGGGCTTGGAGATATTGGTTATATCTATAGACCTCGTTATCCGCCCACAAACGCTTAAGTGCCGAGCGCCGCGCCTCGTCAAACGGCGGATAATCTTCCGCGCTAAACTTCTGTCCGCAAGTGCCGCCGCGGAACTTGAGGTCGGCGAGCAAGTCGGCAAAAGTATCGTAAGTCAAGGAGTTTATGCGCTTGGCAAGTGCCGCCGCCGCGGTAAGAAACTCCTGCATCGCCCTTTCAAAGAGCGAACAGTTAGTTGCCTCCAGACTGAGCACATTGTCAAACTTGTACGTCATAACGAAATACATGAGATACCAGCACTTCGAATCGTACGGCGTCACTTTGCCACTATCGAGGTCGTGCACCAAACCATCGATAAAGTCAAGCGTCCAGGCAATTGGATCCTTGCCGCCCGAAATATCCTTGGCCCAGGCGGCAAGATGTTCGGCGTATGTCGGTTTCTTCTTAAGTTCTTTCTTAGCCATTTTTCTTCCCTCCCTTCATCTCCTTGATGGCGTAAATCATTTCCTTGTGATAGCCCATCGTCTTTCGGGTGATTTGCAGACGTTCCTCCAGCGAATCCAGCACCTCGTCCATAACCTTTTTCGAGAAGCGAGTCCGCCTGCCCAATTCAGCACGCGCAATACCCTTCGAGCCATACTTCCGAATTTCGCGCAAGGCGGTCTGAATCTTTTCATCGTCCTCGCCGTCGGCAAGATAGCTTTGGGTCATTGACACCATGCGCTTAATTGAGTACTGATAAAGCTTCCACGCCCAGGAAAGTCCGGCGGCAGAAATCTGCGGATGGAAAATATCCTCACTCACCGCGTAAACGAGCGCGAGTTTGTTGGACATCTCAAGTCCGCGGTTCCAAATGGACATGCCGGCATTATCGTGCGCCTTTTCGCAGGCCGTATAAAGTTTATCGCACTCCTCGCTAATCTGATGCCGAGCCTGGGCGGCATCGTCGTTATCGGGCACGGTGATAAGTTCGGGGTGCTCATCCGCCCGCAAGCCCAAATTGCGACTCGCGAGGATCCGCGCCTGCTCGATAAGGGTTGAAGGCGGCGGCACTTGTTCGCAATTTTCATTAAGCTTGGTACGCGCGCCGGCTTCGAAGACAATGCAACGGGCAACGAGACCATTTTCCATTGCGCGAACGGAGAGCGACTTATAGAACTTGTCGGGAATCGCATTCGCGAGAATGGATAAGGACGGCTTAATAACCTTGCGATTCGCCGGGCCAGCCCCATCATTATTGCCCTTTGCCTTTACACGGCGCACATGGAAGGTGGCCGACTCGGTAAAGAACGTGAGGAGCGAATTCAAGATTCCCTCCTGTAGCGGCTGACCGGACTTGAGCTGATTAAATAAGGTATCCACTTCGTCAATCTGGAAGAGCATTTTGGGGCTGTCCATAAGGGCATCTTCAATGCCCTGACCCGAGCCCACCTGATCGGCAACTGACAACGGAATATCCAGATTATACGCGAATTGCTTGTTGACAACGCGCGGATCGTTCTTGCCCACACCCGAATTGGCCAGCGAAATAATGTAAAGATTGGGATAGGTGCCATGCTTGTCCGTGTACGCTCTTCCCATAAGATGCGCCAGGAAAGCAAGCGCGCCCGCGAACGCGAGGACTCGGTTTGGACGATGCGAAACACTCATGGTGTAGGCCGTAAGCTCATTAATGAACCCGGGCACAAGGGTATACTCTTCAGGGGTCGTGGGGTATACCCCTTCACCCCCGTCCACTATACCCTCGGTGGCATCAGCCATTAGGCACACACTGCCCAACTGGGTAGAGGCACGCGACATAATCTCAAGTGCCTTCTCCGCTCGCTCGGTGTAGGGGGTTGTCTCCTCGTTCAAGGTGCTCACAACTGCCGCCCTGAAACTTTCGAAAATGTCGTGCTTCCTTACGTCCGCAATCTGCCGCCCGAGCTCGTCGATATCGCCAGCGAGCGACTGCGCCCGCGAATACGCTTTCATAACATCGTTCCCGACAACATCGTTCGGGAAGAGTTCCTTAAGTGCCGCCTGGCGGACATGGATGGATGGGATATCATCCTCTGAAGATGTATCCTTTAACTTGGAAAAAAGCTCGGCTTTGTCGAGCGTCGAAAAGTTCGCACCCTCGAGCCCCAGGCTCTTCACCATCGGCAAGGCAACTGCGGGATACGCAATCATCGCCGACAATATCTTAATTTCAAGTTCTTCGAATGTCATAATATAGTGCATATTATATCATAAATCCGTCCCCGTGTCAAGAGGAATTTGGTCGTTGCGCAGTCAATCCAATGTCTCCTCGGTCGGACCTAAATAACTATTAGGTCTGACCTATTAGTTCATTAGGTAGGACCTATCTGGCCAATAGGTACGACCTATTCATTCCGCCGCCTGATGAGATAACCAACGAAATCAAAGTTGTTGGTTATCTCGAACGATTCTCATAGTGATGAGAACCGCCGGAGTCCTAGGAGAAAATCAAAAGAGTCATAGGAGAGAAACGATTCTGTCCTAGACAGGACTCTGGCGAGCGGTACCGAGCATTTGCCGCCGCGGCCCGAGGACTCAAGCCAGCGGCCCCGAGAAGTCGCCGCCGGGGCCCCGACCCACCTCGCCGCCCGGCGACCTTCAGACACCCACCCTAAGTCCTCTAACCGACCCTAAACCCCTAACTATGAATAGAACCAGACTAAAGGTCCGACCCTTACTCTGATTCTACTCATAGTTCAATCTGCTGCCCGGGATGAACCTTGCGCATGGATAGCATGAACATCTGGTTCTGTCCCTGATGACATCTGTAAAAGTGCCGCCAGTTCTACCACCAACTGCCGCCAGTTGGGGTATCAACTGCCGCCAGTTGACCCCCAAACTGCCGCCAGTTTAGCAGATGTCACTACCAACCAACCATATGTATCACTACCAACAACCTACACGTATCATCACGCACAGCACCATCAATCACCCTAGGCCTCACCACTAAACACCCTAGCCAACCCTAAAACTCTTCATAGCTCAATCCGCCGCTCACAGATAATGACAAGCCCACAGCTAAGGCTTTAGCCGTGGGCTTATCTGAAATAAACTACCTTAAGAAGTGTTATTTCATCTCTACCGAGACCTTGAAGAACTGATACGCGGCACGTTCGGTATCGGACTTATCGGTAATATCTATCCAGCTAGCGTCGGTAAGTGACGCCTTACCATAGGTCTTATACGCACGCTTGGCGGTTTCGGCATCACTTAGTTCAGGCGAATACTTAACTATCGCCTTGCCATCCTCAACGACGATAGTAGCCGTGAACTTGCTATTCTCATCCAAAGGATCAGTACCTGCGACCATATCCTGCCAAACATACATGTCATTTCCGAGCACGTCCTTTTTGCCAGTCTTCATCGTCATCGCCTTAGTGATGTCACCATCAAAACGACTTGAGAAGTTCGCGTAATATTCAGGCGTCCAACCCTGCGGCATCGGGATTTCGCCGCCCTCAATCTCGGTGACAATCCGCTGCGTGGTGTTCGCTTCAATATCCTGAATGCAACTAATCACCACATTGGTGGCCGCCACAAACACCACATTAGTAGTGCCGCCCGAGCTACTACCATCAAGTGCAATTACACCGTCATACCATTTACCATCCGTAGACGGCAACAAGGTACGCCAGTACGAATCGCCACACTTGTTGAGGATAAGCTCGGAGCTATAGGTGTTACCACCATTTTCATACTTACCACCAATCACGGCAACACGCTCAGATACCAAATACCAGTTGGTAGCCACCAAACTGCCGCCATCCCACGTGAGCGAGCCATCCTGCGACACGGCACCAGCAATATCCACCGCGCTTGCCACATTAGTCGAAGAATCATCGTGCACCATTAAATTGCCTGTAAACCCGAGATTCTTCCACCACGACGCATCCGCACTTGGTGCTTCGGGCGTCGTTTCGCCTGCCGGCAAATTTGCAATGAGCTCGGTCGGCTCCCACAGTAACGCAATCTGCTTTTCGCTATTACTATCCAAAGTGCCTTCAACATCAATAACCTCACCGCTCTCCGCATCCCAGAGCTTAAGCGTAAAGCCACTTTCTGTAGCGCTGGCTACACCAATCGAAAGCTGATAGAGCTTGCTGAACGGTCCCTGCATAATCTCGGTGACGCCGCGGCATTCGCCATCAGCGGCAAATGCCACTAGCTTTGATCCATCAGCCTCGAAATAATTGCCGTTACTATCTTTTACGCGAGCGTATACTATCATCGTATCTTCCTGCGTGACCGGTGTCCACTCCGGCGCTACCGATGTAGCCAAAAGCGGTGCTGCCATTGCCATCGGCGCACTCATAAGCGAAGCTGCCTGCGCAGTATTCACCGTAAGTTCACCGGCGTTGGTAAGTTTTGCCTTATAGCCAACACCGGAAGAAAGCACAAAGGTACTTGCATACCAAATACCGCCATAATAAGTTGCCGAGCCGCTTGAACTCTTCACCGTATCGCTGTTCGCAAATCCTGACGAGTGCACTAGTTTACTTACCGTGGTCGATTCCTCACTAACGCCAAACCAGTTCCAACCACTATTCACCGTAATCGCGCCATCAAACTCGTCGCCTTCAATGGTCACGTCCTCACTGCCGCCAGACGACTTTTTAACCATATATGCCTTGCAGCCTTCGATTGCGAACGTGCTCGGGTACCAGTTGCCGCCATAATAGGTGATATTTCCGCTGGCAGACTTAATTACATCGCCATCGCCAAAAGTGACCCCCTTAAACACGCTGGCCACCGTGTTAGTTTCAGGCACCACGTATGCGGAAATCCAATTCCAGCCCGAAGCGAGCGAAATTGTCTGTTCGATTTGGCCGATAACGAATTCCTTCGGCGTCACAATGCCACCAATCTGCTTGTCCACATTGGAATCAACGGTTTCATTGAGTTCAATTGTTTCGCCAGTTGCCGAGTTCCAAAGCTTAAGCGTGAAGCCGGTTTCCGTAGCGCTCGAGACACCAATCGAAAGCTGATACAATTTACAGGTCGGACCCTGCATAATCTCGGTAACGCCACGGCATTCGCCGTCGGCGGCAAATGCCACCAGTTTCGATCCATCAGCCTCAAGATACTCACCTGCCGCCTTATCATATACCCTGGCGTACAAAATCATCGTATCTTCCTGCGTGACCGGCGTCCACTCCGGCGGCTCATATGTGGGACCCGAGGGCGTCGTTGCTTCCCACACCGCATACAAGGTCACTACCCCATTCTGCAGTGCCGAGAGATTTAAGACCGTAGCGCCATCATTGTAAACTACCGCACCATCAGCCGTGGTCGCCCAGCCCTTAAACTCGTAGCCATTATATGCGAAAGTATTGGCCGACAAAGTTGCATTCTGGTCGTACGTGGCAACAGTACCTGCCATCGTTCCCGAACCACCATTCGCGTTATACGAAATTGTATATGTATTGGCTGTCCAGTTAGCGTAAATCGCCTGCGGACCAGTCATAGTCGAAGTAATTTGGCTCGGAGTCCAGCCCGCGAAAGTATAACCAGTAACCGCGCCCGGATTAACAAAGGTCACCGACGTTCCCTCCTGATAAGTATCAGGATTGGTATTGGTTGCTCCCTTTAAGTTCGTATAGGTAATACCCGAATAGACAATCGGCACTTCCTTAAGTCCCGACATCGGTTCGCTCCAGGTATCATCGTTTGCACCCACCGCCTCAATCCAATACCAGTAAGTCTGACCAACTGCGCCTGTTACATCCTGATAATTGGTGACGCCATTATTGGTAATCGTAACAATCAATTCTGCCGCCGAAGGTACATTCGTGGAACCACGATACACCTTATAACTTGTCGCCCAAGCGAGATTCGACCAATTAAGGCTCACACCCTCAGTGGAAGATTCGATATTCGTAATCTCCGGTTTTAACGCAGTAAAGGTGGCGGAATACTCCTTGGCCACGTCCACGGTAACTGTAAGCGGATTTACCATCGATTCAGTTTCATCCGGCAAAATCCAGTAAGCAAACTCATAGCCCGAATCTGCTGTGGCCGTAAGCTGAATGCTGGAGCCGAGGTCATACGATCCACCGCCGGTAATAGTGCCGCCATTGCCCGCCTCAGTCGTAATTGCCACCATCGTGCGTGCCGCCTGAGTGAGCGTATACACTTCGCCCGCCACAATAATCTTCGCAGTACGCGTCTTGCCGGTAGTATTCTCGGTATAAACAAAGCGGACAGTGCCACTTCCCGAACCTTCGTCGTAGCCATCCACAATCGTCACCCACGGCTCGGTAACAATCGCATTCCACACGTCGCCAATCGAAGCGGAAACGCCAAATTCACCTTCACCATTATTACCTGTGACCCATTCACCCGTAGGACTAATGGAAAGATCATACGCGCGCTGGGTAATATAAATCACCTGATCGCCCACCGTGATTGTTCCCGTACGTGCAGTTCCAGTACCAACATACGGCGCCACAATATAGAGAATTTCCGCGTCTCCCGTACCCGAATCATTCTGGAAAATTACAATCCAGCTATCACTTGCGACCGCCGTCCACGACACATTGCCGTCGGGATGTATCGACACCGAGCTCGATCCGCCATCGGTCGCAAAAAGCTTGTTGTCGTATTCAACTTCCACGCCACGCGCCTTCTGCGACACACTAAAGGTCTTACCGGCAATCGTAAGCGTACCACTACGAGGATAAATAGTCTCATTTGCCGCCGCTGAAAGCGTAACCGTACCAGGACCAACTCGGCTCGTCGCGCCGGAGACTGTAATCCAGTCAACCGAGTTTACAATTGACCATTCCACAATATCGGAAACTGTCACCTCCACGGAGCAAGCTTCACCCGCCGCCTCGAATTCATAGCCACTAAACGAAAGCGACGAAGTTGCCGCCGGCTGAGTAACCGTGTGCGTCTTCGCCCGCATGCCACTTGCCACCTCCGGGGTGAGGGTAATCGTGCCCGTACGCTCATATAACGTATTCTGCGGCGAAACCGTATAAACTACATTTCCATTTCCTGCGCCCGACTTGAACTGACTCATAATCGTAAGCCAATTGGCCGTGCTTGATGCCGTCCAAGGAAGGTCCGGCGTAGCAGTGACCGAGATAAGTCCATTTGCACCATCTATGCTAGCAGTAGTAGTTGTCGGCGAGACCGAGAACGCCAAATCCGTGCGCCCTTCTTGCGTGACCGTATAAGTCTCGGTGCCAATTGTCACCGTTCCCACGCGCTCCTTGTAACTCGGATTCTCCGCAACTGCAATCGTTACCGTGTCGCCGCCTTTGCCATTGCCAGCATCAACCACCGAAATCCAGCTATTATTCGGCGTCACCTCCCAAGTAGTAATCGCGAGCGCATTCACCGTAATAGGAATTACATGATTATAATAATCGCATTCATTGTGCGACTCCGCTAGTTTCATTCTGCGACCATACTGAAACACGGTAAAAGTATTACCCGCTACCGTCAAAGTGCCCTGACGAGTTGAGACCTCATACCAAGGTGCGACCTGATACGTTACCGTATCTTCCCCAGTGCCACTCGTAGGCGAGACCGAAATCCAGTCACAATTACTCCTCGCCTGCCAAAGCATTCGATTCTGCGCCGTCACTTCAATTGTACCCGTACCACCATCTCGCTCAAACTCGGAATTGCTTGGGCTGATGCTGCCGCCCAAACCGGTCTGAGTAATCGTATGCGTGTAACCGGCTACATAAACATAGCCTACGCGGTCTTCAATATTCGTGTTCGCACCCACCACATACGCAACCGGCGTGCCTGCGCTTCCGCTTGTAGCATTCAAGGTAATCCAATCATCACTCACGGCGGCAGTCCAATCGCCACTACCGCTTGTCAAAATCGCATTACCGCCGCCAGTCTGTGCCATCGAACGCGTAGTCGGCGTAATCGCGAGCGTCGACACCTTGCTCATCGGCGGATTCGGCTCCGCCTGCACAAAATAATCTAGGTTCGTCACACTAAAAGTAACACTTAAGACGTTCGTACCCGCGGTATGCGTAAGCGTGTGACTCCCGAGCGACTGCGGCTGCCACATATATGTTCCATCAACCTCAGAGTAGATGATCTTATTACCATCCACCGCCACTTCTGCATGATCTTCACCCATCGGCGAATAATCAATCCGAATTGGCGAACCAACCTTGCCGCCTTCGGCAATTATCTGCAACGAGAACTGCGATGAGGTTGCGCTACATAATGTATCGGCCAAGCCCATCATTGCCCAGCCAGCTGCACATAGTATACTTATTATCTTTTTCATGTTTTCACTCCTTCACTAGTAAAATTTCCGTAATTAAGCTTCACAGCGTGATGTTCACTTATGCTACTAACCAACTGCGTCAATGCATGTTCGTCTCCACCAAAGTAGAGCGCCGGCATATCAGGATGGGACCTTGTATTGTCATTGTAGCCGCTAACCAAGGTGCTGGAAAGGCGGAAGCCGTTGTTGTTGTTGCTGTTCGACGGGTTGTTGTTGTTCCGGTTGGACGAAGTGCAGTTAGACGCGCTGTTGTTCCAACTGCCGCCGCGTTTCACCCGGTTCGAACCCGAAGAAGAACCTTCTCCCGTTGCCAAATTATCTTTTAAGATATTCTTAAAGCCAAACCACCTAAGCGCCCCCTCTGACGATGCTGCGCATTGCGCAAATCGTGCTTCGCCAATCACTCCGGTTGCATACTCCTGGCATCGTTTTGCAAATGTTCTACGAGAGCGCATAAAGCGCGACCGCTGTAAACGCCAACTATTTGGCCAGATTCGCAGCCCTAAGAATGGCACCCCTTCGCTTACCGGGGCTACCACCGTTGCCGCATCTTTAATAGTTAGACCGCGTTTTTCTATAAGCCAACTTTTCGCCGCATCATGAAGCCGCCAGCACTCCGCCTTCGTTCCTGCAAAGAAAACAAAGTCGTCCATATATCTTAAATACCCTATCGGCGCACATCCACCCAAGCCAGATAACGCATCATGATCAAAGCCGTCTAAAAATGCATTTGCAAACCATTGGCTCGTCAGATTCCCAATTGGAAGACCCATTCCCGCCTCTTGACCGGGCACCGGGTGACGAACAATTTTCGCAATTAAATCTTTTAATTTCTCTTCTCTGAACATCGGCAAAACTACTGCCAATAGCCTATCGTGCGAAATCGTGTCAAAATAGTGTCGCACGTCCATCTTTACAAAATATCCAGCCCTGCCAGCGTAGCGACGTGCAAGCGCGCAAGCCGCATGCATTCCGTACCCTTTACGACAAGCAAAACTAACCGAAACAAATCTCCGCTCTAAAAGTGGAGTGATTATTCCGCAAAGTGCGTGATGCACCACTCGGTCAACCACCGGCGCACAACTTATTGTTCGTGGCTTAGGGTCATAAACCCCAAACTGTCGATATTTTCCTGGACGATATGTACCCTCCGCCAACTCCGTATGAAGTTTTACAAGGTTTGCCGTTAAATTTTGTTCAAACTCCTGGACCGCAACTGACCCCGCGTGGCCACGTCTTACTCGCCGCCATGCTTCATAAAGATTATCCATTGAAATAATCTTTTGCCAAATGCCGCCGTAACTTTTCATTTCAACTCCGCCAAAAGCTCCAATATCTTTTCTCCATATCGCTCCACAAATGCCTCACCACACCCTTCCACCTCTTTAATTGCCGACTTGGATTTCGGTGCCGACATCACTAGTTGCGCAAGTTGCACATTCCGCGCGATAGCATACGCCGGACGCCCCTCACTCTTGGCGACTTCATTACGCCAAGTGCGCAAAGCGCGGTAAGCAGCCTTTTGTTCATCATTCATCTGCTCTTCCGGATCCGGCGCATTGGGATCTCGCTTGCGGAAGCTCTCCGCATTGGCATAATGTGGCGCATCACCTAATTGCAACACCAAAGTCAGATGTGGTACGTTTCCATGCATAAAGAAATGCTCGCTTACGCTCAAGACTGTCTTCCCAAAAGTAACCTTTTGTAGCATCTCCTCCGGAAATCCCTGTAAGCCTTCCTGATATCGCATTGTTATAACGCGTACTTGCATTGTTTATCATTTTCGGCGCTCGGGCTTTTGGCGCTGCCGCGCCTTGCCCTCGCGCTTTTTTCTTTGTTTTTTAGTTTGACAAGGTCCTGGAAAGGCGGAAGCCGCGGCCGTCGCCGTTGCCGCCGTTCGACGGGCTGCCGCCGAGCCGGTAGGACGAAGTGCAGTCAGACGCGCTGTTGCCCCAACTGCCGCCGCGCGACACCCGGCACGAACCCGAAGAAGAACCTAGCGGATCTGTACCATACGCTAACGTACCATACCAATCAAGACACCATTCCCACACGTTGCCATGCATATCATAAAGTCCCCACGGATTTGGCAACTTTGAGCCAACAGGATGGGTTGAAGAACTGGAGTTATCAGTATACCACATATAATTGCCATTCGCACTATCGCCATAGCTGTAAGTTGTAGTCGTGCCTGCGCGACAAGCATATTCCCACTGCGCCTCGGTGGGCAAATCAAAATTGAGGCCTGTGCGCGCTTGCAACCTGCCGATAAACGAGTCCGCATCCACCGAAGAAGACGAAGGCCACTGTGCACCATTAGAGCTACCACGGACCATATTATACGAAACATAGTGTACTGGGTAAGTATTGCCCTTACCATACGAGGTTGACGAGCAAGGATTTGACCCCATCACTAGTTCCCACTGCTTTTGCGTCACTTCAAATACGCCAATATAGAATGGCTTAGTAAGTGTTGTCGTGGTGGACCCTTGCATTTTAAATGAGCCCGCAGGGATATACCTTAGCACTAGTTTGGTTGACTTGTACTCATCAGACCAGCTTGATGGAGCTCCTACAAAGTAAGAAACTGGGTAACTTGTCGCTGATGAGCCTGCGGACAGATCAATTACACAATACTTCTCTCCATACGCCACTGTTAGGACGTAGTTATCCGACGAAAACGAAACTCCGTCCTTTGTAGCATCCCAAGTTACATCATGAACTCCCAGCGTGAGCGCAGTATCGCCACTAAGCGCAGTTGCTGAATACGATGTTTTTGTAGTTCTATTACTCACCATAAGTGCCAGGCCATAAATCTCTGGATTGTCCGGCAAAGCACCACTTATATTATACGACACTCCTACTCCCCATGGGGACAATGGATGCGCCTTAAAGTCAGTAATACTAACCGCCGCCTGCGCGCAGGACACCATCATCATCGCTATTACAACAATTATTCGCTTCATCAGTTTCTCCCCCACACCTCTATTTACAGAAAAGTCCACCGCCTGAGGCACAGGAAAAAGAAGCGGCGCACTCTCAAATTCTTATCTCGTAAGAGGCACCGGTAAGAGCCCAAGTAGAAACAAGAATAGAAAGTGCGCCGCGTAGATTACCTACGTAGCGCAGCAATCGTATTTCACTTCTACTTTAGAAAATTACCGGTTTTCTTACGAAGCTACATACGCTGTTGCGTACGCGATGGATGTTGCCACCCACCTTTAGTGGACCCCAAGTTCGGCGCGCGCGGAGCGCCCGCCCTACCTGTGCCACCCGGCCCTGGCGCAAGCTGCCGCCAGGGTTATATCAAAAGATCAACGACTATGTTCGTACACGAACTCGGGCGCGATGTCTGCATAGCCATCGAGCCAAGTAAGCGTTTCATAGTCCAATTTGAAATTCTTAAATACCGCCTCATCTACTAGCGGCTTGAACACCTCTAAATCGAGCAAAGAGCGGCCGTCGAAGATTCGATCCTCGCCAGTACTGAAATGCACCTTTAAATGATAGTCGCCGAGGTCCTTCGCATCAGTGATGCAGAGGACATCAGCGTAATCATCCGCGTAACATTTTCCGTTCTTCTCAATCATGATATCAGATGTGTTCTTCAATCTTCTCGAAAGGCAAGCCCTGCACGGCATTATTCCACGCCGCGTAAACACGCTCTTCATTGAGCGCGAGCCAACCATCCAGAATGCGCAACTGCTTCGTCGGCAAACTGCCAGCAAGCAACTCGCCGTCGACAGCCACCGCAGCCTTATCACCATTATACTCCGCATGCACGTGCGGCTTGTGGTGCTTCTGCGTATCCTTGAAGCGCATTGAGATAATCAACTTACCAATTCTACAAAGCTCACCCATCTATATCTTCTCCATACTATTGTATATTATACCATATTTTGGGAGAAAAAGCAAGGAGAAATTATTCCCACTCGATGGTGGCTGGGGGCTTGGAGGAGATGTCGTAGACGACGCGGTTGATGCCACGAACCTCGTTGATGATGCGGTTCGACATCGTAGCCAGAGTATCGTACGGGAGATGCGTCCAGTCGGCAGTCATCGCGTCGATGGAATTGACCGAGCGAATTGCGCAGGTGTATTCATACGTGCGCTGGTCGCCCATCACGCCCACGGACTTGACGGGCAAAAGAACCGCAAACGTCTGCCAAATAGTCTTATACTCGGGAAGCTTCTTCACTTCTTCCTGCACGCGGAGATCCGCCTGCTGGAGGAGTTTTACCTTGTCAGCCGTCACCTCGCCCAAAATGCGCACGCCGAGGCCCGGGCCCGGGAACGGCTGACGGTCAAGGAGCTCAGAGTCCATGCCCATTAGGCGGCCAATCGCACGGACCTCGTCCTTGAAGAGGTCGCGGAGGGGCTCGACAAGTTCAAACTTCAAGTCCGGCGGCAAACCGCCCACGTTGTGGTGACTCTTAATCGTGTGCGAGGGGCCCTTAACGGACGAAGAGGATTCGATCACATCGGGATAAATGGTGCCCTGGCCCAAGTACTTGGCCGACTTGAACTTACGCGCTTCCTCGGCAAAGACGTTGATAAATTCGCGGCCAATAATTTTGCGCTTTTGCTCGGGATCGCTTACGCCCGCCAAGGCAGTATAGAAGCGTTCGGCGGCATGGGCGACATGGAGGTCGAGACCCAGCTTCGCGTGGAACATCTCCTCCACCTGCTTGTCTTCGTTGTAACGGAGAAGTCCATTATCCACGAAGATGCAGTGGAGACGCTGACCAATGGCCTTATTGAGGAGGACCGCGACGACCGACGAATCAACGCCGCCCGAAAGGCCGAGGACCACTTCTTCCTCGCCGATTTGCTTTTTGAGCTTTTCAACCGTCTCGTCAATCCAGTTGGCAAGCTGCCACTCGCCCTTCGCACCGCAAATGCCAAAAACGAAGTTGGTGAGAATCTGGTTGCCGTGCTGGGTGTGGACGACTTCCGGATGGAACTGAATCGCGTAGAACTTCTTCGCGGAATTACGGATGGCGGCATACGGGCAGTTGCCGCTCGTCGCGCTCACTTCAAAGCCCGCGGGAATTTCCGCGACGCGGTCACCATGCGACATCCAAACGATGAACTTGTCGGGCAGGCCCTTGAAGAGTTCGTTGCCCGGGAGAACGGACATTTCCGTCTTGCCGTATTCGCGGCTCTCGCCTGGCTGCACTTTGCCGCCCAACTCCTGGCTCATGAGCTGCATTCCGTAGCAAATGCCGAGGACGGGGATGCCGAGGTTAAAGATTTCCTTATCAATACCAGGCGCACCTTCTTCAAACACGCTGTTGGGACCGCCCGAGAGAATGATTCCGATCGGCGCACGCTCCTTAATCTTTGATGCCGGAGTATCAAAGCGAATAATCTCCGAAAAGACATGCTGCTCGCGAATGCGACGCGCGATAAGCTGGGTGTACTGACTACCGTAATCGAGAATAACAACGTGTTCCATAATTTTACCAGGTCATTCTTGTTGGAATGCCCGCCTTGTTCATAACCTCTTTTATTTGTGAAATGGTGTATTCTTTGGAGTGAATCATGCCAGCTACGATGGCGGCATCGCAATTGGTCTTATTAAAGACCTCCACAAAGTGTTCGGGCTTACCCGCGCCGCCCGAAGCAACGACTGGAACCTCAACTGCCGCCGCGATTGCGCCCGTAATCTCGAGCTCAAAGCCTGCGCGCGTGCCGTCCGCGTCGACGGAGTTGACGACTATCTCGCCCGCGCCCAAATCTGCCGCCCGCTTCGCCCATTCGATAGCGTCCATACCCGTGCGCTCACGGAAGCCGCGGGTGGTGATTTCGTAGCGCGGGCCGCCTCGGGGGTCGGCCCCTACCGAGACAGGATCCATTCCCAAAACTATGCACTGGCGGCCAAAAGCCTTGGCGCCTTCGGCGATAATCTCAGGGTTTCGGACCGCGAGGGAATTGACCGATACCTTTTCGGCGCCCGCGAGGATAACGCGCTCCATGTCCGCCAGGGACGAAATGCCGCCACCCACCGCGAAAGGAATGCGAATCGCGCTTGCAACTGCACGCACCATCCCAATATCGATAGGACGATGCTCGGCAGAAGCCGTGATATCGTAAAAGACGAGTTCATCCGCGCCGCCATTCGAATACTCGACGGCCATCTCCACGGGATCGCCCAGTTCAATATTGTTCTTGAACTTGACGCCCTTCGTCACCCGTCCGTTCTTCACGTCCAAGCACGGAATCACTCTTTTTGATAACATATTAGTATATTATATCATAAAAGACACCCCAAGTCAAGGGGTGTCTTTTATTATTATCATTTTAGCGCTAGGCTAAACTGATTAGGCAACCGTACCACCAGCCTGTTCAATCTTGGCCTTGGCCGCTGCAGAGCAGGGAACCTTGACCGTGAACTTCTTGGTGAGCGTACCCGTGCCGAGGATCTTGATCTTGGGCTGCTTGTTGTCGGTGAAACCGGCCTTAGCGAGCGTAGCGATCGTAATCTCCGCGCCAGCTTCGAACTTCTTCTCGAGGTCCGAAACATTGACGGCGAGAGCCTTGGCGTTGAACGCGGCGTTATTAAAGCCACGCTTCGGGAGACGGCGGACGAGGGGCATCTGGCCACCTTCGAAGCCGA
>R14__coassemble_632_pt1 | contig 22609 bp, 19 predicted proteins | sample R14__metabat2_high_PE_004 | metagenome-assembled genome bin R14 | reverse complement strand
GTGGATTGAAAATATGGATGGCCTTATCGACAAGATAACTGCCGCCGGGAAGACGCCCGACATTAAGGCCATTTTCTGGCATCAGGGCGAGAGCGATAACAACAACGGCAACTATGCCGCGAACTTGACCGAGATGGTCACCTACATCCGTGAGCACCTCGCGACCAAGCTCAATAATGACAAGTATAAGACGCTCCCGTTCGTCTTTGGTTCGGTGCCGCGCAAGAGTTCGCTCTTTAAGGTGAACCTCGATAATCAGTTTAATACAATCAACGACACCGACGGCAACTACATGTACATGGCCGATATCTATGACCAGACGATGAAGGTTGGGGACTCGAAGCACTTCAATGCGACGGGCGCGGAAACGCTCGCAAAGCGTATGTACAATGTGCTCGTCGATATCGCGGTCGCGGACGGGGACAAGCTCGAGGTTTCGGACTGCGTCCGCAAGCCGGACTTCGGGGTTGAATATGTCGTTAACAACACGACCACCTGGACGTTCGAAAACGCGTCGGGTGATATTGCGTACGTGCCTTCGATTACGAACTATAACGGCATGTATATTCATGGCTACAGCTCGTCGAATCGCAGGTTCGTTTCCGCGGAGGCGTCTGCGGAGTACACGCTCGACTTTACGATTGGTGACACCGTTTCCCCGCTCACGACCAAGAAGGGCGTCAAGGCGAATGGTAACAACTGGTATGATAACCAGTCGAGCATCTTGAAGGATTCGACCGCGGGCTCGAATATTTCGCATATCTATGCGATTAACGTGGGTCGTCCCGGCAAGATTGAGGCGTTCTTTGCGACTGCGAAGGTGGCCAATCTCTACTTTAATGGCGTTGTCGTGGATACTGAGGCGGCAGCGGAAGATTCTGCCGAGCGTCTTGTTAAGCTCGAGTACACGAACACGATAGATGGTACTTACTTCATCTATTCGCAGGGCGTGTTCCTGGGCGCACGCTTTGTGCCGGATGAAGAACAGGCGGCAGTTACGCTCACGATTCCCGAGTCTGGCGTTACTACATTCGGCAACCTATACAATTGCTCGTTCGCGCTTCCCGATGGCGTCAAGGCGTATTCGGCAAATATCCTTGATGGCGTAAATACGCTTTGCACGCTGTCCGAGGTTGGAGCAATCAATAAGGGCGATGCGGTAATCCTGAAGGGCACGCCCGGCACTTACACCCTCAAGATTGGCATTGGTGAGACATATTCGAACGAGAACTTGCTCGTGGTGCAGGAAACGACCGGCATTGTCACGGAAACGACGGGCGAGGACTTTATCAACTTCCTCGTGGGCGTTGATGATTCGGGCGCGGTCATTCTTTCGAAGTCGAAGGGTGACACGACGCTTGAGGCCGGCAAGGCGTTCTTCTCGGTCACGAATGGCGATGGTCACTCGGACGAGAATACGCTCTACTTCCGCAATATTGCCGATTCAACTAAGTTCTACTGGTCGGGGAAAGGCGAAAATACGCTCTTTACGACAATCGCGAACTGGGATTGGGATGATGGCGCGGCGGCACTTACAGCCCCCGCATCCGGCTCGACCGTCGTCTTCACGAATGCGGCCACGGTCACCTTCAATGCCGATACCGCAGGTAGCGGAATGTCGTTCGTAATTGACGCTGCCGTCACCTTCGCAAGTAGCGATGGCACTACTACTCGCACTATTTATCCGACCGGCATCACTGGCGAAGGTGTGCTTACTTTGGGTAACAAGATTAAACTCCAGTCGCTTACGTATCAGATGTTCACGATTGAAACCGATATCGAAATTCCTGAAGGTGCGAACGTGACGATTTATGGCTACGGCAAGAATGCCGGTATGTACTTAAATGGTGCGATTTCCGGCAAGGGAACACTAACGCTCACGTGCTCGTCCTCGGTTAGCTTGATTAATGTTTCGGGTGATATGAGCGGCTTTACGGGTAAGCTTATCACTTCTGCTGGTACGGTTACGATTACCTCGACCACTGGTGCCGATGGCGTGATTACCACGGCCGACGATGCTGATGCGGCCGCTGCGAAATTCACGATTCCTTCAATCCCGAGTGATGTTTCGAGCGCGGTAACGACTGCGGGCGGCACTTTGACGGAAGACACTTATCAGGGCTACTTTACCAAGAGTGCAACCCAGGCAAAGGACGCTGAAGGCAATACCGTGAGCGGCTCCTATGTCGTGACCGTCACGCTTAGCTCGGCGGCAGTTGAGCCGGATAAGACGCTCGAGACCATTGATATGACTAGTATCATTGATGCTAGTGCAGGTGACGGCGTCACTTTGACTTCGGCCAAGCCGGGCCTTTACTACTCGATCGTGGGTGCGACCTCGATCGCGGACTTTAGCGACTCTAGTAAGGCAGTAGCTGGTGAAGCGGTCCTTGCGACCTCCGCCACGGTCTCGCCCAAGAAGCCCGCGCTCAGCGACTCCCCGGTCTACTTCTATCGCGTCCGCGTCAGCCCCACGAAGTAAGGTCTTTAGGGTTTTTAGGGTCGTTAGGGGTTTTAGGGTCAAGAAAAAGATCCTAAAACCCCTTGACTTTGTTTCTGATTTATGGTATAATATACATAGTTTTCCGTAAAAGTTTCGGGAAAGTATGTATAATCTACCAAAAGAAGTAATTGAGAAGTATGCCGGGGTTCCTTTCACCGGGAGGACCTTTAGGCAGGAGCTTACCAAGTATGCGGCGGCAGATGACAAGTTGGAGCGGCTGGTCGCGGGCGGCAGTTTGTTGCGCATAAAGAATGGCCTCTTGGCAATTTCCCCTGAATTATCCGGAGTGGGCATTGAGCGTGGATTAGTAGCCAATATGCTCTATGGGCCTTCGTATGTCTCGTATGAGACAGCGCTCGCGCATTATGGACTTATCCCCGAGCGAGTCGTTGAAGTTCGCTCGGCAGTCGTAAAGCGCGGAAAGGTCTTCGATACCGCGCTAGGACGTTTCGGTTATCGCACGGTGTCGTTAGATTGTTTTGGACTTGGGGTTCGTTCGGAGTCAGCAGGACGCGCGAATTACCTGATTGCCTCGCCCACGAAGGCACTTTGCGATTTGCTGGTGGCCCGGCCAAATTTGCGTATTACCTCACCGAAAACCTTGCACGAATTCCTGGAGGCAGATTTGCGTTTTGACTTTGATTCGTTCACTCCGGAGAAGGATGTGATAAAGGGCTTTGTATCTCGTGGACAGAAGGCGGCACTTTTTGCCGCCCTTGAAAGGATGTTCTAAGATGGCATTGTTTGACGAGATGGTCTCTTCCTATAATCCGACCACGAAGACAGAGCGGGAGAATGCCACGCACGAAGTTATGCAGCGAGTGGCACTTTCGGGACTTGCACGCGGCGGCTTTTTTGATCGGGCGGCATTTTATGGCGGCACTTGTTTGCATCTCTTTTACGGCATGAAGCGGTTTTCGGAAAATATGGACTTTTCGCTCATGGCTCCCGACCCGACTTTCACCTTTGAGCAGTATTTCCCGATTATCAAGGAAACCTTTGCGCTGACCGGCAAGGAAATCGAGATTTCCCGTAAGGAGAAGGGTGTTCCGACCGATATTGAGAGCGCGTTCTTGAAGGAGAGTTCGGACATCTATCGAATTGGCTTTACGACTGAGAAGCAGATTAAGGTAAAGATTGAAGTGGATATCAATCCGCCGCCCAAGTTCAAGACGGAGCAAAAGCTCCTTATGAAGCCCAATGCCTGCTGGGTGCGCACTTTTGATTTGCCAGGACTTTACGCGGGCAAGGTGAGTGCGGCCTTGTTTCGTCAGTGGAAGCGGAGGGTGAAGGGTCGTGACTGGTATGACATTGCCTGGTATGTTGCGCAGGGTGCCGCCGTGGATATTGAGCACCTTGTCGAACGGGGTAGGGATTCTTTTCCCGAAGTGGACCTCTCCACGCCCGAGGCCATCATTGCCGCCTTTGATAAGCGCATCGACGAAATCGATTTTGCCGCCGCGCGTGCTGATGTGATCCCATTTATTGAAAATCCTGCCGAACTCGACATTTGGAGCCGCGAGTACTTTCATGCCCTCGTTCGGCAGATGAAGTTTGTATGATGCAAATTGAAAGGATAAAGTCTATCGCGTCCGCGTGAGCCCCACAAAATAGGTGAAAAAACCTTGATTTTTTCTGGTAAATATGGTATAATATTCCCGTACTTGGTTAGAATGTCTCTACCCAAAAACTAAAAAAGAAAGGAACGAAGCTAAACATGAATAAGTTAATTGCAACTCTCGCGATTGCTGCAGTGGCCTGCGGTTGTATCACAATCAACAAGAACGATGGTGGTGATGCGTGCATTGCGCCGAACATTGCCAAGGACACGGTGCATGAGAAGTATGAGATTTCGGGTGATGCCGTGACGGCGGAAGATAACCTCAACGTTCTCTTCAACTTCATCACCTGGGGCAGCTCCGCCACGCATCATTGCGACGCGGTTTGCGGTCAGCGCTTGATCCTCAACGGCATCGAGAAGGCTAAGAATGGCGCGTACGCGAATGCTTGCGACGCCGCGCAGTGCGACTCGATCTCCGCCGCCCGCTACACGGTGACGGTTAACGATTACTTCGTGTTCAAGAAGATTAACGCGAAGGTCACTGGCTACCCCACCAAGCTCACTGGTGTGGAGATTATGCCGCCTTGCCCGATGGCAAAGCCTGAGCACCCCGCAAAGTAACGGGAGTGCGGGTATATACCCGTGGCGACAGCTTTGTCGCACTAGGTCGCTCGGTCACAAGCCGAGCGACTTTGTTTTGGGCGCGCAAAACGGAGTCGTTTTCCTATTGACTTTTATTGGGATTTATGATATAATATCTCGCTAATATAACTTTTAAACTCTTAAAAGTAAAACTAAACAGTCAACTAGGAGACAAAAAATGGCAGACGTAATTGGCGCAGGTGAACTTCACAAGGGTGTTAAACTTCTTATCGACGGTGAGCCGTGGGAAATCACGGAATTCGACTTCTCGAAGCCGGGTAAGGGTCAGGCAATCTATAACTGCAAGCTTCGCAATATGATCTCGGGCGGCGGTATGACGAAGAGCTATCGCTCGGGCGATAAGTTCGAAAAGCCGGAGCTCTTGCAGCAGTCCGTCACCTATTCGTACGACGATGGCAGCGCGTTCGTCTTCACCGACGAGAACTTCGAGGAAATTCGCGTTTCCTACGACGTGATGGGCGACAAGAAGTACTTTCTCATGGACGAGATGGAAGTGAAGGCGCTCTTCTTCAATGACAAGGTGATTGGCGTTGAGCTTCCGCAGCTCGTCGAGCGTAAAGTCATCAAGGTGGAGCCTGGCGTGAAGGGCAACACTGCGTCGGGCAAGGTTACTAAGCCCGCAACGGTCGAGGGTGGATATGTTCTTCCCGTGCCGCTCTTCATCAACGAGGGCGATGTTATTCGCATCAACACCGAGTCGGGCGAGTATAACGATAGAACTGCAACTAAGTAAAATCATGCGAAAAATAGTAGTTACGAGTGCGCTACCGTATGCCAACGGGGATATTCACCTGGGGCATTTGGTAGAGTATATTCAGACGGACTTTTGGGTGCGGTATCAGAAGCTGAGGGGCAACCAGTGTGTATACATCTGTGCGGATGATACGCATGGTACGCCCATCATGATTCGCGCGCGCAAAGAGGGCATTACGCCCGAGGAGCTTATTGCTCGTTCGCACGCGACGCACCTTAAGGACTTCACTGATTTCCAGATCGCGTTCGATAACTACTATACGACTAACTCGCCCGAGAATAAGGAGCTCTCCGAGCGTATCTATAAGAAAGCGCTCGAGGCGGGCGTCATCACCAAGAAGACGACGCCGCAGCTTTATTGCGAGCACTGCAAGATGTTCCTTCCCGATCGTTTCGTGAAGGGCATCTGCCCCAAGTGTGGGGCGCCGAATCAGTATGGCGATAGCTGTGACAAGTGCGGGGCCACCTATGGCGCGGAAGAATTGGGCGAACCCAAGTGCACTACCTGCGGCGGCACTCCTGTCGTTAAGGATTCCGAGCATCTCTACTTTGAACTCGAACCCAAGCACGAATACCTTGAAAAGTGGATTCCTGAACACACAACGAGCGATGTCAGTAATAAGCTTCTCGAGTGGTTCAAGGAGCCTTTGCGTGGGTGGTGCATTTCGCGTGACGCGCCGTACTTTGGCTTCCAGATTCCGGGCTACACCGACAAGTTCTTCTATGTGTGGGTGGACGCGCCGATTGGATATATTGCGAGTTTGAAGAATTGGTGCGACAAGCACGGAGAAAATTGGGAAGATTGGTGGGGTAGTGAGCTCTACCACTTCATCGGCAAGGATATTATCCGCTTCCATTGTTTGTTCTGGCCGGGAATGCTTGAAACCGCGGGCATCAAGGGGCCTAATAAAGTTTTCGTGCACGGCTTTTTGACGGTGAATGGCGAGAAGATGAGTAAGAGCAAGGGTACGTTTGTGAACGCTCGTACTTACCTCGACAACCTGCCGCCCGAAGCACTCCGTTACTACTATGCCGCGAAGCTGGGCGGAACCGTTGATGACATGGACCTTAATCTCACGGACTTCGTTCAGCGCGTCAATAGCGATCTTGTCGGTAAAATCACCAATATCGCAAGCCGCGGTGGACAGATGCTCGCGAAGAAGCTCGGCGGGCAGATGGGCACTTGTGATAATGAAGGCATGGCCCTCATTACGAAGTGCCGCCAGGCGGGGGAGACGATTGCGAAGTTCTATGAGGACCGGAGGTTTAATCAGGTTATCGTGGAAGTTGCGAAGCTCGCGGATGCTGCGAACGAGTACTTTGATAAGCGCGAACCTTGGAAGACGGTAAAAACCGATGCCGAGGAAACGCGTAAGACCTTGACGGCGGCACTTAATGCCTTCCGCATTATCGCGATTTACTTGAAGCCCATTTTGCCTAAGTATGCAGATAAGGCGATGGCATTCTTCGGCGAAAAAGAATGGACTTGGGATTCAATTAACCATGCAGTGGAAAATACGACCTTGGGGCCGTACGAATATCTTGCAAGTCGCATTGATGAAAAGCAGGTCCAGGCGATGATTGCGGCGGCAACTGTAAAGCCTGCCGAGACGGGTGAAGTGGCACACGAGTCGCGCGCGAGCAAGAATAAGGGCGGAGAGGCGCCGGTCGCGGAGCGACACGCCCTACCGGTCAAGCCGACTATAGAGTTTCAGGACTTCGAGAAGCTGGATTTGCGTGTGGGCGTGGTGAAAAGCTGCGAGATTGTGCCCAAGTCCAGTAAGCTTTTAAAATTCGTTTTGGATTGCGGAAGTTTGGGAGAAAGAACAATCTTCTCCGGCATTCGTGGTCAGTACGAAAAGCCCGAGGAACTCGTTGGCAAAGAAGTTATCTTCGTTGCTAACTTGGCTCCAAGGAAGATGAGCGTAGGGGTCTCTGAAGGCATGATTCTTTATGCCGGTACGCCGGGAAATAATGGAGGTGTTTTGTCTCCGCTTGGCGAAGCCGGTGCGGGAGTGCAAGCGACGTGACGTATCTCGTCGTAGCGAGCTGGGCGGCATTTGCCGCACTCATTACGGCGTATTTGATGAGCGTCGCTCTCGAGGTCAAGTACGTGACCTTGGCGGACGGACGCAAAGCGGCACGAGAAGTGCCGCTCGTCTTTAAGTTGTTGTTACCGCTGACGGGGAACTTTGCGGGTGGGCTAAAGCCCACCCCTGCCAGAGGATATGAGAAATTGTTGGCGCAGGGGGGATTCGAGGGGGTGATTAGCCCCGAAGAGTTCTTTGGGCTAAAGTGTATGCTCTTTTGGGTTGTCCCGGACATTTGGCTTAAGGTGGCAATTAAAAGGCGGCACTTGTCAATGGTGAGAAGCTTGCCCTTCGTTCTAGATCTGCTTACTTTGAGCGTGGAAGCGGGTATGGATTTTGTTTCCGCGCTGAAGCGCAATTGCGAACGCAAGGAAATGAATCCGCTCAATGAAGAACTCATTAGAATGACTAAAGAGATTCAGCTTGGCTCAACGCGTAAGGAGGCGTTGAAGGCGATGTCGGAGCGAGTTAATGAGCCCAATTTGAAAATGTTGTCGAATGCGCTTATCCAGGCGGATGAGCTGGGCGTTTCTATTGGTGCGATGCTGAGAATTCAGTCGGATGATTTACGCGCAAAACGCTTTGATCGCGCAGAAGCGCTTGCTGCTAAGGCACCGACAAAGATGTTGGGTCCGCTGATGCTTTGTATTTTCCCCGCGGTGTTTATTATTCTTTTAGGCCCGGTTCTAACTACTGCATTGAAAGGTTGGCTGTAATGAAATTGAAGTTACAGATTACGAACGGAGAACTTAAAGGAAAGATCTTCGAAGTCGCTAAGATGGGGACGAAATTGGGTCGTTCATCGAAGAGTGATGTTGCAGTTCCCGATATTGAGCTTAGTCGTTCGCATTGTCTATTTGAAATAAATAACAATGATGAAATGGTGGTGACGGATTTGGCATCGGCAAACGGGACACAGGTGAACGGGGAAAATATTGGGGAGCAAAGTAGAGCTCTGAAGGCGGGGGATGAGATTGTTGTGGGGATGACGACAATCAAGGTTATTGAAGATAAGCCTTTATTTAAAGATGTTGAAGTTAGCGGGGAAGAGGAGAAAATCGAGAAAAAGAATTATTTCCGGGCGGCACTGTGGGGCGTTACTATTGTTATATTGATTTCGGCTATTTTAGTGGTGCTGTGCATGGATGTTGGGGGCTTCATGGATAAGGGCGTTAGTGTCGCTGGCTTGGAGACCGGGGGCTCATCCACCCGGACTTTAGGTTCTGCAGATGTCCAGTGTGATTTGTCATACGAAAAGGTGTTAGCTAATGAGCGGAGTATTTTCAGATTCTTTGCTACTTTGGTGGGGGAGAAACTGAGTGTAGAGGTGGATGAGGTTGGCACGGAGGAGCGGCACGTGAAGCGCGAGAAGGTGCTAGGGGATGAGCAACTTGGGATTGCGAAGGAGATTTGGGAGCGCGGACAGGACCAGGGGGCGTTTGTGGAGACGTTTGTGGAGGGGAAGAAGCTTGAGTCGTATACGATTCAAGATAGGGAGACAAGAGAGAAACTTGAGACTTTTATTTGTAACGAAATGAATCTTGTTGCGATTCAGTGCTCGAGTGCGAAATTGGTTGAGCTTGCGGCTACGGCGGCAGAAACTGGCAAGATGAAGTACGAGGACCGCGAGGTTGATTTTGGAAACTTGTATGAGGCCATTAAGGCGTATCGCTCGGCGGTTAATTATCTTGATACCGTTAATCCCAAGCCGGATGAATATCGAAAGTATCAGGAGTCGCTTGCGAAAGCTGAGGATGATTTGGCTGCGCGCGTGAAGGATGTGCGATTTGAGGCAGATCAGGCGCTCAATATGGGTAATTGGGAAGTTGCGCGAGAGAAATTGAAGGAGATTGTTGCACGGGTGGTAGATCGTAACGACGACAGGTATAAGGATGCGGCTAGAAAACTTGCGGATGTCGAGAAGCGTCTTAGGAAGGGAGGTCAGCAATGAGCTTAATTAATTTAATTATTGCGGTGACCGGGCTCCTCATTCTCAATTCCGAGCCGGAAGGGGCGAAGATTACGATTGATGGATCGGACTATGGGGAAACTCCGAGACTTATTACCAGCCTGGACACATCGTTTGCACACAAGGTTGTATTAAGTAAAGAAAGATATAAAGCGACCGAATTTCGTTTCTCATTTGATGGTCGCAGGCCGAAGTCGATTGCACACCGACTCATCTTGAACGCGGGAAAGATCAAGGTGAATACCGATCCGCAAGGAGCGAAGTGTGTGGTGAATGGCAATAAGGAATATACGACGCCATTTGAAATTGACGATGTGCCAGTTGGGATGTCGGTGCTGAGGTTTACTTTGGATGGATACATGAATCGAACCGAGCAACTTAATATTGTCGCGGGGGATGAACTTAATTTAAATTATCCGCTCACCAAACGTCCGGAGCCCGAAGTTTTGCCGCCACCGCCGCCGGAAGTGGACACGGGAAGGTTGGAGATTAGGACAAATCCTGCGGAGGCGCAAATTATCCTAGATGGCGTTAATTTGGGCGCGACCAAGGAAGATTACGAAGGCGCAGAGTTCTCGAAGACTTTTCATATCGAGAAACTGACGGTGGGAGAGCATACGCTTATCGTTCGCAAAGACGGGTTTAAGGAACAGGTGCGGCATCCAATCATTCAAAAGGATAAAACCTCGCAACACCATCGCGTAACTTTAGCGAGAGTTTTTAAGCCAAACGTGATTGTAAAGACCTTGAATGGCACGGTGCGCGGGGAGCTTCGTTCGAAGACGGACGAGATTATTTCTGTGGAGACAAGTTTTGGAATTTTCCGTTCGATTCCTTTGTCGGATGTGAAGGAAATTAAGTATATCGGAAAATGAAAGAGCGGCTTGATCAGACGCTAGTGAAATTAGGACTCGCCGAGAGCCGTACGAAGGCGCAAGCTTTGATTTTGGCTGGTGAGGTGTTGGTGAATGGTCAGGTCGTTACGCGCTCGAGTTTTGGGGTTGACGGTCAGAGGGTGGAAGTAAAATCACCGCCTAGGTTCGTAAGCCGCGGCGGGGAGAAGTTGGAGGGAGCATTCGCGAAGTGGCCGAGTTTAAGTGCCGAAGGAAAAATCTGCTTAGACGTTGGCTCTTCTACGGGTGGGTTTACAGATTGTCTCTTGCAGCACGGGGCTAAGAAGGTGATGGCGGTTGACGTGGGGACAAATCAACTTGCGTACAAGTTAAGGGTGGATCCGCGCGTGTGGGTGAAAGAGAATTTCAATGCTCGGTATATGACGAGCGCGGACTTGCCTGAGGTGCCAAGCCTGGCGGTGACGGATGTATCGTTTATTTCGCTGACGCTTATTCTGCCGCCCATCGCAAGTGTGCTCGCGGCGGGTGGGGAAATTGTGGCTTTAATCAAGCCACAGTTCGAAGTTGGCAAGGGTAAGACCGAACAAGGGTTGGTGACGAGCGAAGAGTTGAGACAGGAAGCGGTCGATAAGATTGTGAAGTTCGGACAGGGAGAGCTGGGGTTGGAGTTAATAGGTCTAGATAGGTCGCCAATTTTAGGTCGGGAAAAGGGTAATATTGAATATCTTTCGTATTGGAGGAAGAAATGATAGCTAAACAACTTATTGATAAGAAGCGCGAGGGTAAGGCGCTGGGGAGTGCGGAAATTCGTGAGTTCATTGAGGGCTTTACAGCGGGAACAATTCCTGATTACCAGATGGCGGCGATGGCGATGGCGATTTGTTGTCGGGGGATGACTGATCGGGAGACTGCGGATTTGACTGAGGCGATGAAAAAGTCCGGCCGTTCGCTTACTTGGGATATTCCGACTGCGGACAAGCATTCGACGGGCGGCATGGGAGATAAACTTTCCTTGATCATTCAGCCAATCGTGGCGGCATGTGGAGTTGCAACTCCGTCATTAACTGGTCGTGGGCTTGGCTTTACGGGCGGCACTGCGGATAAGCTGGAAGCGATTCCGGGGTACAACGCGAGTTTGAGTCTGGATGAATTCTCGAAAGTGGTGCACGAGGTTGGATGCTCCTTGACTGTGCAGACGCCGGAGATTTGTCCGGCGGATAAGAAGCTTTATGCCTTAAGAGATGTAACTGGAACGGTAGCGTCCATTCCTTTGATTGTGGGCTCGATTCTATCGAAGAAACTCGCGGAAGGTGCGCACACCTTGGTGTTTGACGTGAAGACGGGTAGTGGGGCGTTCATGCGCGAACAAGGTGACGCCGAGACTTTGGCAACGGCGATGGTGAATGCGAGCAAGGCATCTGGGCGGCAGAGCGCGGCGTTAGTAACTGACATGAATGAGCCGCTGGGATATGCGATTGGTAATGCGAACGAAGTCGCGGAAGCAATTGACATTTTAAGGGGTAAGGATATTTACTTTGAGACGGAACTGTGCCTTAAGTTTGCGACGTTGATGTTGGAGCTGGAGAAGGGGATAACGGCTGAAGAGGCGCGGAAGGAGGCTTTGGAGGCGCTAAATAGCGGGAAGGCGTACGAGGTCTTCGAAAAGATGGTCGAGGCGCACGGCGGCAGTTTGACGGCACTCAATAAGAAGCTTGCTGGTCCGGTGTACAAGTTTACGCTACAAGCTCCAAAGTCCGGTTACATCGCGAACATTGAGGCGATGACGTGTGGCAAGGTGTCGCTGCAATTGGGCGGCGGTAGAGCGCAAGCGGGAGATAAGATTGATGACCTTGCGGGTATCAATTTGCATGTGATGCATGGCGACAGGGTGAAGGTGGGTGACGCCTTGGCAACGATGACGTGTTCGACCGAGCCGGGTGTGCTCGAGAAGAATGCCGCGGAGCTCTTGAAGGCGTTTACGATTGTGAGTGAGAAGCCCGCGGAGCGAGTGATGGTGTATAAAGAGATTCGCTAGGTTGCGATAGGTCGAGTAGGGGCTTTTAGGGGATGTGGACTGTTTGTGTGTTTTTCCTATTGACAAATCGCACCTAATTATGATATAATATACTTAATAAACCCATTTCAAGAGTTGAAAGGAATAGAAAACTATGAAGATGACATGGCAGCCGTCCAAGATTAAGCGTGTACGCAAGATCGGATTTCGTGCTCGTATGGCCACTAAGGGAGGCCGCAAGGTTCTCGCTTCCCGTCGCGCCAAGGGCCGTAAGCGTTTGACTCAGGTCTAATAAACGCATGTCCACTCGTCTCCCCGGTAAGCAGTATAAAGCTGTTTTTGACCGGGGACGCTCTTTTAGGGGGCGTCTCCTGGTCGCGTGGGGACTGAGTGATTTTGGTGACGCGCCCTTAGGGGGTGTGGTAGTATCAAAAAAGAGTTTCCACGACGCGGTTCAGCGTTCAAGGGCCAAGAGATTGATGCGCGAAGCTTTCAGATTGCTCGTGAAGTCGGGAGAAATTGCCGGCTCGAAGAGCTTTATTTTTATCGCGCGCGCGAGCATAGGTCGGGCCAAATGCGCGGACGTGATGTCTGAAATGAGGAAACTATGCGCCAAATTCTAATCATGTTCGTGCGGGCTTATCAGGTGGTGCTTTCGCCTTTCATGGGCGGAGCGTGTCGTTTTGAGCCGAGCTGCTCGAACTACATGATTGAAGCGCTTTCAAAGTATGGGGCCATCAAAGGGGGATGGCTGGGGATGAAGAGACTTATGAGGTGCCGCCCCTTTGGACCTCATGGATATGATCCGGTGCCATGAACACACAGGAAAAGATAATTGCGATTTTGCTTGGCCTTTTGTTGGTCGGGTATTTTTGGTTTGATCACACGAACAAGAAACAAGTAGCCGCACAGGCCACCGCAGTCTCGGAGCAGAGGCTCACCAACGCGGCTTCGCAGCCGAAGCTCCCTTTGGGCGCCCTCCCCGGAATACCGGGCGGCCCCTCCCACGGGGCTTCGCTCTGCTCGGCCGCTGACGGTAGCACAACAAGCGAGAATGCGGTGCCGGATGGGTGGAGCGAGCAGACGGCCATCATCGCAAATAGTGAACTGGAGCTTACCGTTACAACTAAGGGTACTGCGATTAAGCAGGCGGTGCTGAAGAAGTATGCGCAGAAGGCGGGGGAGATGGGGGAGGATAATCCCGCGTATGTGATGGAGCTTGGCGAAGATGGTCTCGGCGGCATTGCGGGGCTTTTTGCCGATGAAGTTAGCGTGGATGGAACGACCGCGACATTCAATAAGGGCGGCGAAGTGGTGAGAACCATTACGCTCAAAGATGGGTACTTAATCGATTTTGTGGGCGGCGAAGGACGCCTTAGCTTGGGCGCAGTGGCGATGGGTGGATCTAAGAACGACCTCCTCTCTATCGACGCTTGGGACTTGAGCGGCAAGAAGCCGCACGTGGTGCACTATTCAGAAACTGAGCCTTTGAAGGGTTATCTCGCGGGTAGCGTGGGCGGATGCTCGAGCTCCTCGAATGCTGCTGGGATGCCGAAGGTGACTGCGCCCATCAAGGTAGGTGGTAATTTCACGTGGGTGGCGCTGAAGAACAGGTTTTTCGTGGCGGGGCTGACGGATGCGGCGGTCGCGGAGCGACGCGCCATACCTGCGTTCACGGTGCAGGTGACGAGGGATTCGAAGGAGAGCAAGTATCGTCCTGAGAGTGTGGCGGCGTATGTGGAAGGTGTGAGCGGCACGCAGACATTTTACGTGGGGCCGAAGGCACAGGAGAATCTTTCCAAACTCGGGATGCGCGATGTGATGGAATTCGGCATGTGGCGTTGGCTCTGCTATCCGCTCGTGTGGATTTTAAATAAGTGCTATGCGGCCATTCCGAACTACGGTATCGCGATTATCATTCTTACCGTTTTGGTGCGCCTTGTTTTCTGGCCGCTGACGCACAAGTCCACGGTGGGTATGAAGAAAATGGGCGAAATTCAGCCGCTCATGAAGGAAATTCAGGCGAAATACAAAGACAACCCGCAGCGTCTCCAGCAGGAAACGATGAAGCTTTATCGTGAGCATCACGTAAATCCGCTTTCTAGCTGTCTGCCGATGCTTATTCAAATTCCTGTCTTCATTGCGCTCTTTAACGTGCTTCGTTCCGCGGTGGAACTTCGTTATGCGAGCTTCTTGTGGATTCAGGATTTGTCTGAGCCCGAAGCTTTATTCGCAAGCTGGTTCCCGTTTGGTGGGCTCAATATTCTCCCCATTTTGATGGCGGCAACGATGGCCCTTCAGAGCGCCTTGACTCCGCAGGCGGGGGATAAAAATCAGCAGAAGATGATGATCGTGATGATGCCCATTATGATGCTCGTCATGTTCTACAACTTCCCGAGCGCGTTGAGCTTGTACTGGACTCTCTCGCAGGTGCTGAGTATTGCGCAAATGTGGTGGATCCGCAAGCATACTGCGGCTAAGTAATGAAACTGGACACGATTAGAAACTTTTGCATTATCGCGCACGTGGATCATGGTAAGACCACGTTGAGCGATCGCATTCTTGAATTGACGCACGCGATTTCGCAGCGCGAACTAAAAGAGCAAACTTTGGATGCGATGGACCTGGAGCGCGAGCGCGGGATTACGATTAAGTCGCACCCCGTGTCGATGCACTACGAGGCGAAAGATGGAAAGACCTATCTCTTCAACCTTCTGGACACTCCTGGCCATGTGGACTTTGCGTATGAAGTGAGCCGCTCCATGGGTGCGTGCGAAGGCGCATTGCTGGTTGTTGATGCCGCCCAGGGAGTAGAAGCGCAAACGGTTGCGAACACATACTTTGCGCAGGATGCAAAACTCGAGATTGTGCCGGTTCTTAATAAGGTCGATTTGCCAGGGGCGAATGTGCCGGAGGTGAGCCGCGAAATTGAGGATATTCTTGCAATTCCGATGGATGACCCGCTTCTGGTGTCCGCTAAAACCGGCGTGGGGTGTCCGGATGTTTTGGAAGCGATTGTCAATCGTATTCCGCCGCCCGAGACCGCAGGCGAAGATGCACCATTGCGCGCGCTCGTCTTCGATTCGGTATTTGATGAATTTCGCGGTGTGATTACTTATGTGCGCATTGTAGATGGTAGTTTGAAGCCTGGTCAGGGAATTACCTTTATGGGTTCACATGTGACCACGACGGTGCATGAGGTGGGGATCTTTTCGCCTAACAAGAAGCCGGTTGACGAGCTCAAGGCTGGCCAGGTGGGGTATATTGTGGGTACAGTCAAGGACCCGAGCGAGATTAAGATTGGTGATACTGTCACGACTACGAAGCTTGGTGCCACTGAAGCGCTCCCCGGCTTTCATGATATTCATCCAACAGTATTCTGCGGCATTTATCCGATGTCCACCGATGAGTTTCCGAAAGTGGCGCAAGGGCTTGAAAAACTGCATCTTAACGATAGCGCGTTTACTTTCCATCACGAGAGTTCCTTGGCGCTTGGATTTGGCTTTCGCTGCGGATTCTTGGGCCTTCTCCATATGGAGATTGTGCAGGAGAGGCTTCGCCGTGAATTTGGCCTTGATATTATTTCCACTAGCCCGGGTGTCGTTTACAAGCTTAAGATGAAAGATGGTGAAGAGCGCAATCTGGACAATCCTTTGCAGATGCCGGACCCGAGCGCGCTGGAGACTATTTCCGAGCCGATTTTGAAAGCGCGTATTATTACGCCTTCGGAGTCAATTGGGGACGTGATGCGGATTGTGATGGACCGTCGTGGTCAGGTTGAGGGCACGGAAACTATTGACGCGAAGCGCGTGATGCTTCATTGCATGTTGCCGCTGAATGAAATTCTTATTGACTTTCATGACACTTTGAAGTCAGTGTCGCACGGGTATGCGTCCATGGATTACGAGCCTGCGGGATATCAGGTGTCGGACATTGTCAAGATGGATATTCTACTCAATAGCGAAACGGTGGATGCATTCGCTACGATGGTGCATCGCGACAAGGCTAGAGCTCGCGGCATTCAGATGTGCAAAGCGCTCGCGGACACGATTCCTCCGCATCAGTTCAAGATTCCGGTGCAGGCAGCAATCGGCAAGGAAATTATTGCGCGAGAGGATATTCGTCCGTTCCGCAAAGATGTCCTCGCAAAGCTCTATGGCGGCGATGTAACGCGAAAGATGAAGGTCCTTGAAAAGCAGAAGCGCGGAAAGGCGCGCATGAAAGAATTTGGACATGTAAACGTGCCGCAATCGGCATTCATTGCAGTTTTAAAAGGAACAATAAAGGAGAAATAAAAATGAACGACATTACGTTCGAACAGGCATGGAATTATGGTGGTCCCCTTATGTGGGTTTTGGCGGGCTTGAGTGTATTTGGCCTCGCGGTGGTACTATATCTTTGGGTGGCACAGTCGCGGTATGTCTTTTTGAAGTCTGCCTACGACAAGGTCGCAAAGGCGAAGGATCGCGAAGCGTGTGGTGCTCGCATTGCGGCGCGTGCGTTTGGGATTGTGGATTGGCTTGCGGATGTTGCGGCCATTGCTCCTTTGGTGGGACTTTTGGGCACGGTCCTCGGCATGTTCCGCGCGTTTGGCGGCATTGCAAGTGATGTCTCCGCTGGTGCCAAGCCGGTTGTCTTGGCCCAGGGCGTTTCGCAGGCAATCGTGACTACTATTTTTGGCCTTGTCGTGGCAATTCCGGCCTTGGCTTGCTACGCGATTTTGCGTCGTCGTTGCCAGAAGCGCATTGCGGAACTCGAGGAGGCGTGCGATGAAATTCAGGCCTAAGAATACTTCGAAGGCACCGACGGTGGCAATGACGTCCATGTTGGACGTTATCTTCCTCCTTCTCTGCTTCTTCGTGACCGTGAGTGTTTTTTCGCAGTGGGAAAGCGAGATTTCGATTCAGCTCCCCAATGCGAAGACCTCGCAGGAGCCGGAACGTCTGCCGGGTGAGATTATCGTGAATCTCACTGAAACTGGCAAGGTGCGTGTGAACGGCGGAGAGATGTCCTTAACCGAGCTAAAGAGTCGTTTAGCTAAGATTTCCAAGTTCTATCCCGGACAGCCGGTCATCATTCGTGGCGACAAAAATGTGAAGTATGAGTCGCTTATTTCGGTGATTGATGCGTGCCGTGAAGCGGATGTTTGGAATTTTTCGCTCGCGACCGAAGGAGACAAGTGAGTCTACTTTCGTCTTTCCTTTTGGCGGCGATTACCATTACGACGGCTGACCGTCTCGCGATGGCGGATCGTCAGTTTAATAAGGGCAACTTTAAGGACGCGATTACGGAATATCGCGCAGTGTACGAGCAGGATAAGTCCGCGCTAAATGATGGACTTTTGTATCGTCTCGCGGAGTGCTATCGCGCGCGTGACTTAAAGCGTAATGCGATTAGGTTCTACGAGGCATTGCTCAAGAATTACCCGAATTCGAAGTTTGCGGAACATTCGCGGCTCATGCTTGCAACGTTGAGCGAGGGCGAGAAGCGCAAGATGGAGCTAATTAAGCTCGATTCCGATTCGACATCGAAGCCTACGCGTGCGGCGGCACTTTACTATTTGGGGACAATGGAAAATGACGAGGGTAAGCTTCGTCGTTGTATTGAACTGGACCCCAATGGTAAGTATGCCTTATATGCGAAGTTTCGTCGGGCGACCGTCCTTTCCAAATCCAATAATCCCGAAGAGCGCAAGGAGTCGACTCAACTTTTGATTGACATTGCGTTTGGAGCGGAAAAAACCTTGGTTGAGGATGCTTTATATCTTGCGTCGGTCAATTGCTACAACGAAAAAGATTATGTGAAAGCGTCAGGCTTGTTGCAACGGTATGTTAACGACTATCCGCAAGGTAAGTATCGAACGGAGGCCGTAAAGTGCTACGCCTGGTGCAATTATATGCAAAATAGTTATGCTGATACCATCAAGATTTGCGATTTGGGTGAATCGGATGATATTGCTTATTTGCGCGGAGCGGCACATTACAATTTGGGTGAGAATGAGCTCGCTCGGAAGTATTTTGCTGATTATCTTGCTAAGTATTCGACAGGCAAGTATCGCAGTGAGGCGGAACTCGCGGCGGCACGCATTGACTTTAATGTCGCGCAGAAGGCGAACGATCATAAGCAGATGCTCGATGCCGCGAAGCGCTCAACCAAGCTTTCTAATCTGGCTGGGGATGCGTTGCGTCTCGGCTGGGCGTATGAACGCGTAGGCGATATGGATAGCGCGGAAAATACTTACAATGAACTTGCGAGTAAATATCCGGGCACCAAGGAAGCTGCGGAGGCGATGTTCCTTAAGGCGATGATTGCATTAAGGAGCGAGCGCTATGACACGGCAGATATTGCGCTCAAGGAAGCATTGGGTGGTAAACTTGCCGAAAATCGAGTTGCGGAAGCGAAATACTGGCGCGGTATTGCGTCGGTCAAACTTGACCATGTCGAAGAAGGTGTTAACCTCTTAAAAGAGGCACTTAATGGTGGAATCTCGCTTGATATGACGCGCGAGGCGAAGCTTATTATTGCGGATAGCGATTTCAATTCCGGTCGTCAAGAAGAGGCGAAAAAGGCGTATGCCGAACTTGTTAAGGACGGGGCAGCATCACGCATGAGCTCGTCGAAGACATTGATGATTGGTAAGCTGGTCAGATCGAAGGAATGTGCGCGCGCGTTAGCGGATGCGGAAACGCCTGAGTGGCGTCAGGCGGGCTACGCGCTTCTCGGCTCTATTGAGGAGGATGAGAGCAATTTTGCCGCCGCAAAAGATGCGTACTTGAAGGCGGTTGCGGAACTTGTCGAAACCGATGAGCTCCCAAGGGTGATGTTGCGTTTGGGCGTACTTCAATATAACGCTGGCGAGTATAAAAATGCCAAGGAAACCCTCGTTAAGGCGGTGGATTTGAATAAGGAAAATGTGGAAGCGAGAGCGGAGGCGTATTTGACGCTGGCGAAGGTCTCGCTTAAGCTCAACAATCGCGAAGAGGCCGAAGGCTATGCGACGGTTGTCTCCACCTTGTTTGATTCGACTCCGTTTGCCGTTGAGGCGAACGAAATCTTAAAGGAGGCGAAATGAGTAGACGCGATATTTTGATTGCAGCGCTGATTTTGTCCGTGGTTATTCACATTGTATTGATGATTTGGGCGAAGCCAAAGGTGATGACGTCGGTGGCACGTGGGTTTGCTCACATCACTCGTCATGTGAATACCGCGACGCGGGATGAAGTGCCGCAAGGTGATCTCACGGAAATGGCACTCGTCGAGGATGAAGAGGCCAAGAAGGACGCGCCAGATATTGATGAGGAGGAGGTCCTCAAGCTTTCCGCGGTGAGTGCGATGAATGCGATTCCGCTAGCGGAAGATGCGCAGATTGAAATCATGCCAGCGGAAGTTTCGCAGGAATTTGAGAATCTCAAGATTTACGAAGCGCCCGCGGAAATTGCTACGGCGGCAGTGGTGTATGTGCCAGCGGAAAATGTGGAAATGAAGGCGGTTATTGAAACGGCCCCCATTGCTCCGATTACGCAGACGGAAGCGCCAAAGATGGAAATGTCCATGGAGCAAGCGGTTGCGGAAGTGACGCCCGAGCCGGAAGCTGAGCCGCCGTCATTGGATACGGTTGATGATCAGCTCGCCGAAGGCAATCCCGATAAGCTCGAACAGGAGTCGAAGGGCGAGTTCGAGGCGACTGGCGATGTGTTGCCGGAGGTGGACGACAAGTTCGTGGAAGCGGAAAAGGCTGCGGTTAAGGACTTGATCGATTCCTATAGCGCACTTGAAATGACTGAGGCGGCAAATATTGATTTGCTCAAGCAGGAGAAGGATGGTTGGACATACTTTGATGTCAAAGTGTCCCCCAAGCCTTACTTGCCGATTGTGCCGAAGGATATTGTGGTCCTAATTGACACCTCGCCTTCGGTTGGACGCGATCGCCTTTTGTCGGTAAAGGACGCGGTGAAGCGCCTGTTGGTCAATGGTACGAATACGGGTGACCGCTTTAATATTGTTGCTTTCAGTGATAAGTTTCAGTATGCGTTCCCCAGCTGGCAGGAGTGCGAGACGGCGAGTTTTGAGCACGCGGAAAAATGGATTGATAGCCGCGTGTTGCATGGTTGGACCGATGTTTTTGGGGTGATCCGCTCGGTGCTCACTTTGCCGCGCGATCCGAAGCGCCCCTTGATTGCGCTTGTGGTGACCGATGGCGATGCCAATAAGGGTGTGAGTGAGACGGCACAAATTCTGTCGCAGTTCTCGGAACTAAATGATGGCCTTATCTCTGTTTATATGTATGGGGTAAAGGGATCTGCAAACGCGGAACTTATTAACGTCCTTACCAAGGCGAATCGCGGTGAATCCATGATTTACAAGGAAGGTCTCTTTAAAGACCGTGCAGATGCTGGAAAGGATATTGATGTTTTTGCCCGCCGCTTCCAGATGCCGGTTTTGTCCGATTTGCGAATTGTCTTTGCCTCGGGTCTGGAGGTGGAAGCATATCCTACGCGCATGAAGAACCTTTATAAAGGAAATACCATTGAAGTTATCGGCCGCGTGAAGGGCAGTCCGAAGGAGATTGGCTTCTCCTTAAAGGGCTTGGCGGCAGATCGGGCGTATGAAAGTTTCTATAAATTTGAACTTGCCAAGGCGGTGAACGGTATTAATATCGACCGCGCGTTTGAGCAGGAAGTTGATGTGGAAAGGAAAACGAAATGATTATCATTATTCTCGCGCTTTTGAGCGGCGTTGGTGCTTATTCGGGTGCGTTTTACGGCCTTGATTGGGGCCGTGGTTGGTCAATTTTTGTGGGTGTAATCACGCTCTTTGTTGTGCAGGCCATCTTGGGAATTCTCCTGCAGCGCAAAGTTAAGGGCGACATGATGCGCGTACAGGGAATCTTGGAAGCAGGACAGAAAAAGCTCCAGGAAAAGACTCGTCGCTGGCAGATGCGTCCGCCGTCCAGCATGAAGGCCGCGCAGCAGGAAATGATGAACGACACGAAGATTTTCGTCAAGGAAGCGATTGCCGAGACCGAGGTCTTGCGTAAGTATCGTTTTCTCGTGCCAATGATTGATCGACAGATGGCTACCGCCCAGCTGCAGCTTAATTGGATGATTAAGGAATTCAAGGTGGTTGATAAGCTTATGCCCAAGGCGATGATTATTGATCCCACGATGGCGGCAATTAAGATGGCCCGTCTTTATACGACTGGCGCGGACTTGAAGGAAATTGAGAAGGTATACAAGAAGGCAATCCGTCGCGTGTCCTATAATGGCGGCAATTTGCTTTATGGTACGATGAGCTGGATTTATGTCCAGAAGAATATGATTGACAATGCTTTTAAGGTGCTTACCAAGGCGATGGAAAAGTCGGATAACGCGGCCCTCAAGCGTAATCACGAAATGCTTATGAATAATAAGGTTGCGCACTTCAGTAATTCTGGATTGGGCGACGAATGGTATTCGCTTTATCTGGAAGAACCCAAGTATCACGCTCAACGTCAGCACGTGCAGTATCGCTAAATGGTCAAGAAAGCAATAGTCCTCGCGGCGGGTTTGGGAACGAGACTTCGTCCCCTTACCTGTGTTACCCCCAAGCCCATGATGCCCATTTGGGGCGAGCCGATGTTAAAGCTCATCGTCGATCAGCTTCGTGCCATTGGGGTGAAGGATATTGTCATTAATTCCCATTACCTCCACGAACAAGTGGATGCATGGGCGTCGGCAAATGGTTGCAAGTCGAGCTATGAGCCGGAAATTTTGGGTACTGGCGGCGTGATTAATCCCTTACGCGACTGGATTGGTAAGGACGATTTTTACCTTGTTAATGGTGATATCGTAATTGAGGGAATTCGCAAGCTTAAACCCTGGGAAGCGCTGGTGAGCGATGTCTTGGGTCCGCGCACAATCGAAATCGAGCCGCGCTCCAAGTTTGTCACTTGCTGGAAGAGTCCCGACCCAGGTTATGAGGGTACATTTACTTATCTTGGATTCGCCTGCATCAGTAACGAACTTCTTCCCTATATAAAGGATAAAGGATTTTCCTCCATCATCGAAGCGTACGAAAAGGCTATGATGGATGGGAAGTTTGTAAAGGGCGTGGAATTAACATCCGGACTTTGGACGGACGCCGGTACCATTGACAATTACATCGAACTTAATACCGATGGAGAAGAGAATGGCTTTGATGCCATTCCACAATTGCACGGTCTC
>R14__coassemble_619_pt1 | contig 22911 bp, 16 predicted proteins | sample R14__metabat2_high_PE_004 | metagenome-assembled genome bin R14 | reverse complement strand
CGGAATATCAAAGACAAAGCGCGGGAGCGAGAGTCCGCCAATATTTTCTGCGCAATACTTTTCTATCGCGCGGGCTTTTTCCACGGGGACGCGAAAATGATCAATCCCCTCAATCGGGTCGCACATGAAAACATAATAGGGACGAATGCGGGCGGCAGATAGCGACTTTAAGAGCTTGAGCATCTCCTTTTTGGAATCATTGACGCCTTTTAAGAGCACCGTTTGACAGGAAACAGGAATGCCATGATCGTTCAGACAAGCGGCGGCAGTTTGCGCCTCGGCGGTGACTTCGTCCGCACAATTAAACTGCGTATTGCACCAAACCTTGCCCTTCCCGATTTTACGAAGTGATGCCGCAAGCTTGTTGGTGATTCGACCTGGATTAGTGCACACGGCGCGTGTGCAAAGACGAACAACCTCGATTTGCGGAAGGTCGGCAAAGGCTTTTACGAGCGCGAGGACTTTTGCATCGGGAAGCGTGAGGACATCACCGCCCGAAAGGAGAACATCGCGCACCTTGGGATGGGATTTTACGTAGTCGACGCACTTATCGATGTCGCGCGCGACCGTGGTCTTCCCAAAAAGGCCTTGACGCGTGCAGTGGCGGCAGTTCATAAAGCAGTGCTCGGTCGTCATGATGAGGACGCGGTCGGGGAAGCGCTGTTTGAGGCCGGGGACTTTTGCGGCGTGAGAGAGTTCGCCAAAGGGGTCGGGGGAATAATTTTCTTGCGCTACGCTTAGTCGCGGACAAGAGTGTCCGCGTCCCTGACAGTACACTTGGCGGGCGAAACGAGGGGACTTGGCGGCTAACTTTTTCGCGTAGTCGCATGCATAGACTGAAAAAGAACAATTCATAATCCCCAATTCACAATATTTTTACTATCTACACTATTTTTGCTATCTACAATTCACTCGTTCGACAACATCGCTGCCGGGACGAAGCAGAAGGCGAGCGCGTGACCATTAACTGTGCGCACAGTGACCTCGATTGGTTTACCCTTAAAGGCGGGGAACGCATCTTCCCAACCGCCAAAAAGTCGCATTTCCACTTTGGCCGATTCGGCACTGTAATTTGTGACCCGCAAATCCTTGGGACTATACCGAATACCCACGCCGAGCGCCTTACTGACTGCCTCTTTGGCGCACCAAAAACGAATAATCGCTTCGGGCGGATTCACCTCTTTAGTTGCAAACTCGAGTTCTTCGGGATTGAATACGCCGGCGGTAAAGTCTTCGGTCAAATTGCGCTTAGTGGACTCTACATCGACGCCAATCTTGACATTGCTGCCCGCGAGCGCAATCACGAACTGGGCAGTGTGGGCGATAGCGATATCCATCTTGGACGTCAAGAAATCCTGCCAATCACCAACGGCATAGGGCTTACCCATGTCGTTCGCGCAAATGGTGACATCCGCATAACTCCACCGGGCCTGATAGAAGTTCTTGAGGAACCGGCGAACCGCTTCCTTGGCGGCAATTCGTCCGAACAGCCACTCGGTGCGACGGGCGGTGGAACCGGTCTTTTTCTTAAGTTCGCGGCGCTCAATATTGGAAAGAACAATATTCGAAAACGTCTTAAGCCACACTTCGTCGTCGCGCTCGAAAAGCGGATAGGGAATGTCGGTAATGTAGGCGGCGGCAACTTCTCTATTCTCTACGCCCATCAAGGCCCGGTCCATATCCTTACAGATAAAGGACACCGCCGGCTGCATCACGAGCTGTTGGAAATTGGGCGGAATGCGCTGCGAATTTTCTTCCCAGCCGCTAATGTTCATCATTACCGTGCCATTGCCATCAGAAACAATAATATCGCAAATCTGACTCTTGGGCGTTACGCCGGTTAAGCGCAAGTAGCAACGAAGATTCTGATCTTCCTTAGGCGGAGCCGAGTGAAACTCAATTTTGCGGCACTTGAACGGACTCGACCACGCGCCGGCAAAGCGTTCGTGCGAACGCCAAAGCTTAAAGCCACTCGTAATGACTTCCAAAAGTAGCGGGTTAAGTTGCCAAAGCGGGAACAAGGTATGCGATACCGAGCCCGCCAATTTAGGCACCTTTAGTTCATAATCAAGGCCCGTTTCCGCCCAAGTCTGCACAAAATTAATCGTCCTTAGGCGTGAGCCCACCGAAAGCCGCGCAGGATAAATATCGCGTCCCGCCCAATGTACGGAGCGAGGCTTTAAGAGCAACTCGGCGTTAACGGGAATCGGGTCGAGCATTTGATGCGCAAAGGTGAAGAGTCCCTCCGCCACCGGCCAGGAATGCTGTGCGTCGGCGTCGGCCTCGCGAATCTCCACGCGAATCGTTATCTGATTTGGATCGGTGGACGCAACGCGAGAAGCGTGCACCACCAAGGCGGCGGCACCATCGACAAATTCCACACTCTTACGAATCTGCAAATCCTCTACCGAGACGAGTTCGCGATTGGGAGCCAGGTAAGTTGCAAGCTCGGCCATAATTTCCGCCGCGGTTGGGAGCGTCATTAAAATGAGTCCCTTGAGCGTGGGGTCGGCATAGGAAAGCTGACTGGTGCCAATGGCCGAGTCTCCAATAAATGGCAGCTCCGAAACGCGGAAAGTCTTGCTAATTTCAATCTCCATGCCCGGAGTGTGCGAAATGGTATCCGCATCTGAGATGAGCGGATTCATGGCGCCGGCGTCAAACTGACGCTGACGACGAGCGCGCGCCTCGACCGCGGCCGCGCGGGCGGCAACTTTGGCATTGCGCGACTTAGGCTCGGCCATCGGCGAAATCGACGGCAGGAGTCCTTCGGGGGAATTAAGCGTAATGCGAGGGAACTGACGCGACAGCCGAAGCTCGCTATCCTGACGAGCAGTTAGCGAAAATGCCGCCCCGAAATCCAGTTTGTGAGCATGGCGACGTTCGAGATCGACCGAAAGATTCACCGGGGCACCAAGTGCCGCCAACTGCGCAAGCGCATGCTGGAACTGCAATAAGCCGCGACGATGAATGGAATTAACCGCCATGGCGGCATGGTCTTCACCGCGCAAAATCTCGTCAATGGCGGCAGTCATCATGCCGCGCGGGCCAACCTCCAAAAACACGCGATAGCCGTCCGCATACATGTCGCGAATAGTCTTGCGGAAATTAATTGGCCGAAACCAGCTCATCACCTCGTCTTCGCGCAAGGATTTAAGTCCGTTCGTCGAATTAGTACCCAGGCACGAATAAAACGGAACTTGAGGCTCGACACGAATGATTTGCTGCGCACAGCGTTTTAAGTCCGGTGCCAAATGCTCGGCTTCGGCAGTATTAAATGGACGGTTGAGCGACATCTTTATCGCTCGCGCGCCGCTATTCGCAATTAGGGCAAGAAATTCCGTCTCTTTCTCGGGGCTTACCGCATACACGCGCTGACGCGGAGAAAAATCCCCCACCAGTGTCCCTAGCTGGATTTCATCCGCTTCGTTCTTCAGCGTCACCGAAAACATCGATACCTGTGAAAGTCCGGAATGATCCACTGCCTTATCCACCACATGATACAATTCACGAATGGATTTAAGACGCTCGGCTCGAGAGGGATTTTCACCCATCGCGCCGGAGGTGATAAGTGCCGCCAGGTCACCACCCGCGTGTCCAGTAGTGCCGCCAGGCTCGACCCCGAAGAAATTAAGGACGCGGGTCATGGCCACGCAGCCGACAAAGTTCGCAATGAGCGCCTGGGCGTACGCGCCGGAAGAAAAGATATCCGCATCGTGACGATAGTAGGGCGCAGGCGGGAAAATGAACGAGGACGGCACAAAGCCATCTTGCTCGCCCTTCAATGCTTCTTCGAGTTCGTCAAACGACGCGCGACACTCAGGATAAAGATACGCCAAATCGCGCATCATGTCCGGATAGAAACTGGTGACGCCGGGAAATACGAACGCGAGCTTGCCCTGGCCATCGCGCAGAATTGGACTAGCAAAATAGTAGGTGCCACTCTTATCCTTAAGCCGCATGGTCGAGGGATTCATGAGGCGATTGCGCGCCAACACGAGGCGCGCGCGCAAATCGGTAACCGAATCCACCACGAGGGCGAGACACTTTTCGCCGGTTTCGCCACTGCAAGTGTAGGCTATATCCTTTAACTCCGCCTCCGGAACTCGATCAAGGAAGGAAATTATCTCCGAAACCTGAGTAACCAATTCCGGCAAGGTGGCCGCGCGGATAATGACAAGTTCGGTGCTCATGTGCGCACCTCCGGTTCTTCTTCGAGAATCACGACCGCACTACGTCCGCCACGTGCGTCCACGCCATCGGCGGTAACGGGGAAGAAATTGCTGCCCATAACGGCAGCCCGACGAGGCTCGGCACCACGTCCGGAAATCCAAGGCCGCGGCTCATTCAAAAGATAAGCGCTTGAGGAAAGCTGCGAAAGTTTTTCATTCGGACGCGACACCATCACTTGCGGGGCGAGGACGCGTTTATTGAGGGCGAGCGCAGCCTTGACAACACCCGCTGCCATGGCGGCATGCAAAGTGTGGCCGATATTGCCCTTCACCGAGCCCACGCCCACCATCGGTCCGCCGGGCTTATGCTCGCCCCACAATTTTTGGATGCCGGCAATTTCATTTTCTTCTGCCGCCTTGATGCCCTGGCCATCAGCCTCAATAAGCTCGATGGTGGTGGGGTCGATATCTGCCTTGTCGCACGCGGACTGCAAGAGGAAGCCGGGATCGTCATCGGGATTGTGACCAATTGCGACCGAGCGAACGAGCGCGTAGATGTGATCGTGATCGCGCAAGGCGTCCTCGCGTCGCTTCAAGACAAAGAATGCGCCACCCTCGCCCGGCACGGTGCCCTTCTGCTCTTCGGCGAAGGGAGTAAAGTCGGCCGCATCGGAGAAATCCACCTCGCCCGACAAACCTTCCAAATACGCGCGCGAGAGGGGCGGCGTGATGGCACCGGCGAGGGATACTTCCGCGCTCATCGTATTTAGGTCGTCCATCGCGGACTTAATTGCCGCCGCGGCCGTGAGCATGCCCGCATCCATAATCGTGGCGACGCCCGCAAACGAGGTCTCGCGCGCAATCCAGGACGCAAAGCGATACCCAGCGCCCATCAGGAAGCTGGCGGCATTTGGTTCGGGAAGTGATTCCACCATCTTCTTCGCGAGCATATTCATCTGATCTTCTGGCGCGTGCGGGAAGAAGCGACGAATGATGTCCACGGTCTGATCCAAAAAGGCAGTATGCTGGAGCCAGTTAATGGTGGAGGCGTTAAAGGGCGGCGCATAGCCAAGACGAACTGACCCGGCGCGCGGCTGCTTCGAATGAATGCGAATGGACGCATCGAGAAGCGCATCAAAGGCGAGCTGGGTGGCAAAGTAGAGGTCCTGGTTTTCACCCGCGTTCATCTTGCGCGGAAAATTCTGCATCGAAGGAACGCAGGAGAAGAGCGGACCTAGCTGACCAATGCGCGAAGGATAGGGACGCTTGAAAACATTCTCCTGACCAATCGGCAGTTCAACATCGGAACCAGGGATGGTGAGGAGCGAGCGTTGGGACATAATGTTGTCCCAGAAATCATCCACCGTGGGAGAGCCAGCGAAGCGGCAACTCATGCCGACAATCGCAATGGCGGAGGGAGGGGGATTCGAACCCCCGATACGGGTTAACCCCGTATGACGATTTAGCAAACCGTTGCCTTCAGCCACTCGGCCATCCCTCCTAAATCGCTTTAATGGTGAATATTATATCATATTTTTTGAACGCCGTCAACCAAAATCGCACACGGTTTCCAAGTTTTTTTCTCGATGACCACGAGGTCCGCAGTGTAATTTTTCTCGATTTTCCCAAGGAATTTGCCCATTCCGAGCTCGATTGCCTGGTTCCAAGAGGTGGTTCTGACGAGGTCCTTAAGTGGGATGCCGGTGATCTCGTGCACGTTCTTGAGGCCGTTTCCGAGCCAGAGCGTGGATCCGGCCAGATTGCCGCCGTTCACGAGACGAGCTTCGCCATTCTTGAGTAAAACGTCAAGTCCGCCCATCTGGAAGGCATAGCCATCGGGGCAGTGCGAGCAGCGAAGCGAGTCAGTAATCATCTGAATATGCTCAAGGCTACGACGGGTGAAAATGAGCTTAAGCATGTCGGGGCAAAGGTGAATCTTGTCGCAGATAACCTCGGTGTTGAGGTCATCAATGAGGAAGCCTGCGCCCACCATGCCGATTTCGCGATGATGGAGGGGCGTCATCTGATTGCAGAAGTGCGTCATGTGACGAAGGCCATTCTGGTAGGCCGGCATCAAGTCCGCAAGCTTGGCACCCGTGTGGCCGCAGCTGGGGATAACGCCCATCTTCAAACACTCGGCGGCAAACTTTGCACCGCCCTCGGTCTCGACCGCATAGGAAATGGCCTTCACGGGGAAGACCTTGTTGATGGCCTTAAGTTCCTTGATGTCGGGCTTGCGCACAAACTTGGGGTTCTGCGCGCCACAGCACTTAACATTAATGAATGGGCCTTCCAAGTGAATGCCGGGAACCTTAGCATAGGGCGAGCCGGCCTTCACATAGGCCTTGGCGTTCTTGGCGGCAGTAATGAGCTCTTCATGCGAAACGGTGAGGGTGGTGGGGAGGAAACTCGTAACACCCTCTTCGAGCTTGCCCTTCGCGAGGGCAAAGATAGCCTGGGGGTCGGCATCGCAGAAATCCTTCTCGTTCGCGCCATGCGTGTGCATATCGATGAAGCCCGGCATCACGTAGTTGTTCTTGGCATCGATAACGGTGTCGCCCACTTTGGGTGCGACCTTGGCCTTGCCTACTTGCTTAATCTTGGTGCCTTCAATTACAATCGTCGCGCCTTTCAAATCCACGGCGGGCGAGATGACGTGAGCATTCTTGATAATCGTACGATTCATTCCTGGTTTCCTTTCTTTTTTGAAATTCCTAATCCTCAATTCCTAATCATTTCTTGATGGTTCTCAAGGTGAGACCAACGAGATTTTTGCCCTTCTCGGGGATGATGAAAGAGCAGATGAGCGCCACGAGGACGCACACGACAAGTCCAATGCCGCCCAAGAGGAACGGATGGAACTTAAAGCCAAAGACATTGCAGCCGACCATCTTACAGCCGAAGCAAACGACGTAGTTGGCGACAAGACCGATAACGGCGGCCAGGCCCTTCACGCGCGGCATAAAGACGCCCATGAAAAATAGTCCCGTTAGGCCCGCGGTGAGCATGGCGATAAACTCCTGGAAGTTATCAAAGAGCGCACGCGATTCCATGCGCGAGAGGGTAAGTGCCGCCATAATGCCGAGGACGCCCACGACGTACGTGCAGATCTGGCCCGCACGAATCTGCGCCTTGCCAGGAATGTCAGCTTTAAAGCGCTTGATGAAGTCAGTTACGACCGCAGTCGAGGCGGAGGAGAGGTTCGCGGACAAGGTCGAGATGGTCGCTGCAAAGATGGCGGCAATCACGAGGCCCGCGAGCCACCAGGGGAGTTCCACCGCCATGAATATGGGGAAGACGGAGTCGGACTTGGGCATTGTCACGTCCATCATCGCGGGGTTAGTATGATAGTGGGTAAAGAGCGCGGTGCCGATGCCGTAGAAAATGATGGAGGCAAGAACACTCATGACGCCATTGAACCAGATGGAGCGCTTGGTGGCATTCTCATCGGGAGTTGCAATGTAGCGCTGAATGACACACTGGTCGGACGTGTAGGAGCTAAGGTTCGAAACGACGCCCTGCACAAGGACAACCCAAAGAACGGGCTGTGAAAGAATCCAGCGGAAGTCCCACATCGTTGTCTTATGGTACGCAGTCGCGACATTCCAGAAAGTGGAGACATGCTCGCCAGGGGCGCCGGTCTTCATAATAAGGATAATAAGGACCGCCAAAGCACCGCCCAAGAGAACCACACCCTGGACAAAGTCCGACCAAATAACGGCCTCAAGACCACCCAAGGAGCAGTAGATCATGGTAAGGATGCCACAAATGAGGATGCAGGCGTCAATCGAAACGCCGGTCACGGCATTCAAGGCGATGGCGGGGAGGAGGGTTACGACCGCGACACGGCAGACCATGAAGACCACAAAGGCGGCAGAGCCAAAAAGGCGCACGCCCAAGTTGAAACGCTTCTCCAAATATTCATACGCCGAAGTGATACCGAGGCGGCAGAAGAACGGGAGATAATAATAAATTGCCACCGGCGCAATCGCGAAAATGCAGATGGCCATCGGGAAATAGCGCCAATCCGAGAGATATGCCTGAGTGGGGATGGCGATAAAGGTGATAGAAGAGAGCATCGTCGCAAAAATGGACATGCCGGCCACATACCAGGGGATACGATTGCCGCCACGGAAGTAGTCGTTTTCGTCCTTCTTCTTAAAGATGAAGAAGCACGCCATGCCGACCATGAAGAGCGCGTAGACGCCAACTACAATCCACGCCTTGGCGCCGAACTTGCCGGGCTTGGTGAAATGCAAGGTCTCGATGCTCGTAGTGCGCACTTTGGGACGCGCTTCACCGCCCGCAACAACGAGCTCGAATTGCTCGGTCGTCTTGCCGGACTTGAGGATAACTGCCGCCCCACAACGCGGAGTTTCCAAGGTCTGGGGCATTTCGTTCCAGGCATCAGTTACCGCATTGTACGCCCAGATCTTCTTCTGCCAGCCAAGTTTTTCGGGATCATCTTCGGTGGAGCCATTAATGGCGCGGTCGATCCAGCCCTGTTCACCAAAGCCGCCTACTAAAAGAACATGTTGGTTGCCGCAAGGGACGAGCACGGCACCAATCGAAGTAACGCCTTCGGGGAGGTCGGAAATGCGTTCCCACTCCGTGCCGCCCACGATGCGACGGTAGCCATCGTGCAGGACTTCCTTTGTCTCCGCGTTGTAGCCGCCGAAAACGAGCGTATACTTCTCCTTTTGGTCACCATTTTGCTCAGCAATGACCATCTGCTCGCGCTTGGGGCCGGGGAGATCGTCAAACGGACACTTCGCTTCGTCGCAAATGGTGGCAGGCAAAGTGCCGCCGTCGACTACTGTGCCGTCAGCCTTGATAATCTGGATGCGTCTAGAGACGTACTTATTCCCGGCATCATCGAAATTGGTGCCGCCCTTAAGGACGATGTCGCCATTCGGTTCCAAATTATATACGGGACGCGCGACCGGCTCTAAAAGTGATGCCGCGAGCAAGAGAGAAGTAATAAACATTCCTGGGCCTCCTTTAAGAAATTATTTTTTCGTGAACTCAGTCGGGTCGAGCGAGCAGAAACGAATTGTCGAATAGCCCGCACCTTCAAAGATGACGCCGAGCTTACGATCTTTCATGAGGGCAATGTCGCTATAGGCTGCGCCACCGGGCTCCACGCATACGCCTTCGTTCCAAGTCTGACCATCATCAAAGCTGGTGCGAACATAAAGGTTACTTCTTCCCCACGCCTTGCAGTTGGAAAAAAGAAGCATCTTGCCAACCTTCATAATCTGCGCATTGCAGGCGGGGTCGAGGAGCGACTTGTCGCTACGATGTTCCCAAGTGACGCCCTTATCCTTGGAAGTGAAAATTTCGCGCTGACCGCCATGACGACGCGAGTTAATCATGAGCGTACCATCAGTAAGCTCGACAACCTTGCACTCATCACCCGGCTCCGGCGTGGGATTGCCATACGCCTTCCAGGTCTTTCCATGATCGGTAGAACCAAAGAGCGCGACTGACTGCCCCACGTTTACAAGGGTATGGAGGAGCGTGCCATCCTTGGTTTGACAACCCGAGCCCGAGGTTATAAAGATAAATCCATTCGGATACTTTGCCCAGTTCGCGGGACGAATCTCGTTCGTGATATTGCGCGGAGTAGACCAAGTCGCGCCATTATCCTTGGATTCCTGCACGTAATGCTTGTACGCACCCCACTCTTTCTTGCACTCGCCCACATTATAGAAAAGAAAAATCTTCTTCGCCTCATTATCGACAATCAAGCTTGGATCCGACCCCACCCACTGCTCGTTATCATTCCAGGGCCAGTCCCACGACTTGGTCGTTTCCGTCCAGGTCTTACCCCCATCGGTCGAGCGACGGCACGCGATGTAGATTGGCTGAGCAGATCCTCGATTCAAATCGCCGCCATGTTTGGTGCGGGCATCGCAGACTGCGACCAAGGTTTTGCCGTCGGGCGCGAGGCACATCGCGGGAATGCGATACTTGGCAACGCCATTATCGCCATCTTTCCAGAGCGTAATCTGGGGAGATACACCAAAAGCACTTAGGGAAAGTGCCGCCGACAGAATGAGGAGAATCTTTTTCATAGGTAATATATATTATATCATATTTTCAAAGGGAAAGCAACTGATTTCTTATCTGAGTTGATGACTCCGGGGTGCGTGGGTAGGCGATGAAGGTGCAGAGCTTTATAAGCTCGTCGTAATTCTTCCAGCGCGGCAAGCCCTCCACGCAGTCACTTCCCGTTATATAATAAAGCTCCGCGCCAGGATTCTCGGCGGCAATTTCTTTGACCGTATCGATGGCAAACGAAGTGCCGCCCTTCTTAAGTTCGCGATCATCGACGACCGCCTGCGGCACTCCCGCAAATGCCGTGCGCACCTTTTCGAGGCGCTCCGCGTCCGAAAACATATACCGCCTGTTCGTCTTAAAGGGCGAGCAGGCGGCAGGGATGACGTAAACTTTTTCGAGCTTTTTATCTTCGACGGCGCGCTTCACCACGCCCACGTGGCCGGCATGTACCGGATCAAAACTGCCGCCGAAGATTCCAACGCGCATCACTTAGTCGCGACCGACAGCCTTACGATAACGGGCGATGAGCTGATTGGTGGAGGCGTCGTGCTTTTCGCTGGCCTTGTCCGCAACGAGATCTTTAAGGACGCCCTTCGCGAGAAGTTTACCCAATTGCACGCCCCACTGATCGTAGCTGTACACGTTGAAGATGACGCCCTGCACAAATACCTTGTGCTCGTAAAGCGCTATGAGCGCGCCCAAGGTCTCGGGAGTAAGTTCGTCAGTTAAGAGCGTATTCGTGGGCTTGTTGCCTTCGAACGTCTTGAAGGGAACGAGATTCTCGGGGTCGCCCGCCGCGCGGCACTCATCAGCAGTCTTGCCGAAAGCAAGTGCCTCGGTCTGCGCAAAAAGGTTCGCCATGAGCTTATCGTGCAAGTCGCCAATCGGATTGTGCGTACGCGAGCAACCGATAAAGTCGCAGGGGATAAGGTGCGTACCCTGATGGATGAGCTGATAAAAGCTATGCTGACCATTTGTGCCTGGCTCGCCCCATTCGATGGGGCCGGTTACGCATTCGACGGGATTACCGTCCTTATCCACGCTCTTACCATTCGACTCCATATCCATCTGTTGGAGGTACGCCGGGAAGCGCGAAAGATATTGATCGTACGGAAGGACGCAGTAGCTCTCCGCGCCATAGCCGTTCGAATAAAGAATGCCGAGCAAAGCCAAAATGACAGGCATATTCTTATCGAGGGCGGCAGTGCGGAAATGCGTGTCCATCTTGTAATAGCCCTTCAGGAACTTGGCGTAGTTCTTGGGGCCAATAAAGAGCATCAAGGAAAGGCCAATGGCGCTCGGAAGCGAATAGCGGCCACCGACCCAATCCCAGAAGCCGAACATGTTCTTGGTGTCGATACCAAAAGCCGCGACTTCCTTGGCGGCAGTCGAGACCGCGACAAAGTGCTTGGCGACAGCATCCTTGGAACCTAATTTCTTGACGAGCCAATCCTTGGCCGCCTCGGCGTTCGACATTGTCTCCTGTGTCGTAAAGGTCTTGGACGCGATAATGAACAAGGTCTGATCGGCCTTTACTTCCTTCAAGGTTTCGGCCATGTGGGTGGAGTCCACGTTGGAGACAAAGAAGCACTTGAGGCTACGCTTGCCATACGGAGTCAGGGCGATGTTGGCCATGACGGGACCCAGGTCGCTGCCGCCAATGCCGATGTTGACAATGTATTTGATGCGCTTACCGGTATAGCCCTTCCATTCGCCCTTACGAACCTTGTCGCAGAACGATGCCATGTCCGCCAAGACCTTGCGCACACCCGGCATCACGTCTTCGCCATCCACCATCACCTTGGCGGTAGGATCGATATTGCGAAGTGCAGTGTGAAGAACTGCGCGGCCTTCGGTCACGTTGATCTTCTCGCCCGTGAACATTTTTTCGATTTCCGCCTTCAAGTTCGACGCTTCCGCGAGCTTGACTAAGGACTTCATCGTATCCTTGTTAATACGATTCTTGGAGTAGTCCAAAAACCAACCTGCCGCCGAGAGCGAAAACTTCTTGGCGCGACCTGGGTCCTGTGCGAAAAGTTCCTTGATTGTTGCCTTGTTGGACGACACCATTGCGTCGTCAAGATACTGCCACTTATCCATGAATTAGTTCCTTTGCTTTTTGCGTAGCCACTCGACCCTTCTGGGTGCGATCCAAGTAGCCGTTCATAATTAAAAATGGTTCGTATGCTTCTTCAATGGTGTCCGGCTCTTCGCCCACCGACACTGCAATCGTTGAAAGTCCCACCGGTCCGCCGGCAAACTTGAGGCAGATGGTCTCGAGAATTCTGCGATCCATCTCATCCAGGCCATTGGGGTCGATATCGAGCATCTTAAGCGAGTCTTTTGCCACCTCGGCGGTAATGAAGTTATCGCTCTTAAGCTGTGCGTAATCGCGCACGCGGCGAAGAAGGTTGTTGGCGATACGCGGAGTGCCACGACTGCGGCAGGCAATCTCGTTGGCGCCGCCATCATCAATATCCACCCCGAGCTTGGCGGCACTTCGACGCACAATTTCCGCGAGGTCCTTATTCTCGTAGTAGGAGAGACGATTTACAAGACCAAAACGCGCACGCAGGGGGGCGGCAATTAAGCCAATGCGAGTAGTTGCACCCACCAAGGTGAACTTAGGCAAGTCAAGCCGCACGCTACGAGCATTCGGGCCCTGATCGAGGAGAATATCGATGGCGAAATCTTCCATTGCGCTATAAAGATATTCCTCCACCGGCTTACTCATACGGTGAATTTCGTCAATAAAGACAATGTCGCCGGGTTCGAGCGAGGTGAGAAGTCCCGCCAAATCTGCAGGCTTATTAAGGACCGGACCAGACGTGGTGCGAACATTAACGCCCATTGCGCTACCTAAGATATAGGAAAGCGTAGTCTTGCCAAGTCCGGGCGGACCTGAAAAGAGGATATGGTCCAAAGTATCCCCACGTGCTTTTGCCGCCTCGACAGTAAGCAAAAGTCGTTCGCGGATTTTATCCTGACCAACAAAGCCCTCAAAGTCCCCAGGTCGTAACTTATTTTCGAACGCCGTCCGTTCGTTCAACCGATCACTTGCACGCTCTGACATAACCAAAAATTAAGTGTAACGCAAGACTTCGTCCACGGTCGTGTAACCATCAAGAATCGCACGAATGCCGTCTTCACGCATCGTCCGCATGCCAAGTTCACGCGCCTTTTCGCGAATGACCAAGGTCGGGGCCTTGTTATTGACGAGCTCGCGCAGCGGGTTGGACATCCTGAGATATTCAAAGACGCCCTTTCGTCCCTTGTAGCCGGTGCCATTACAGGTCTTGCAGCCTTTACCAAAATAGAATGGACGACCACCAATCTGGTCGCGCGTCATCTCGATGCGCTCCAAGGTTTCGTCGTCCGGCTCGTATCCCTGCTTACATTCCTTGCAGCAGGTTCTTACGAGACGCTGACCCAAAACGCCTTCCAAGGTCGCGGACAAAAGGTATGGCGCCACGTTCATATCCACGAGACGCATCACCGCGCCCGCAGCATCGTTGGTGTGCAAGGTCGAAAAGACGAAGTGTCCGGTAAGAGCAGCCTGGACCGCGATTTCCGCCGTCTCAAGGTCACGAATTTCGCCGATCATCATCACGTCCGGGTCCTGACGCAAGAATGCGCGGAGCACCTTCGCAAAAGTATTGCCGACCGCGGCATCAATCGGCACCTGCACGATGCCGTCCACATTATATTCGACCGGCTCCTCAGCCGTCAAAAGCTTGGTGTCAATCTGATTAATGCGGCGAAGGACCGAATACAAAGTTGTCGTCTTACCCGAACCTGTAGGGCCAGTCACGATGAAGATGCCATTCGGCTTTTCGATATCCATCGTAATCTGTTCGTACACGTCTTCCGGAAGGCCGACATTCTCCAAGTCGAGCGAGGTCGCGGACTGGTCCAAGATACGCATTACGACCGACTCACCATGCGCGGTCGGGAGGCAGCTAACACGAAGGTCGACCGGCTTGCCGGCCACCGTCAGCGCAATACGACCATCCTGCGGAATGCGACGCTCGGCAATGTTGAGGTTGGCCAAAATCTTGATACGCGAAATAATGGCCGGAGCCATCTTCACATCCGGTGCCTTCATTTCGTAAAGCGCACCATCGACGCGGTAGCGAATCTTGAAATCGTTTTCAAAGGGCTCAATGTGAATATCGGCCGCGCGGTCAACGACGCCCTGATAAAGGACCAGATTCACAAAGCGAATGATGGCCGAGGAGTTGGCGGCAGATTCCATCGATGCAATATCGTTGGAATTATTCGATGCCGCCAGCGTCTCGTCGTCGGTCATGCCTTCGCCGAGCTGCTTGATCATATCCGCAACCGAATCCGACGCATCGCCATAGTACTGCGAGATGCGCGCCATCACGTCCGCTTCCTTCGCGAACACGAAGCGCACTTCCTTACCAAGCGTAAAGAGCATCTCGTCCGAAATACGCGGATCAACAAGGTCGAACGTGGCCAAAGTCACGCTCGAATCATCGCCGGCAATCGGGAACACATTGTACATGCGTGCAGTTGAAGCCGGAATCGCTTCCGTAACCTCCGTCTCGATCGTCATATTCGCGAGATCGACGGCTTCCGTATCCTGATAAGCCGCCATACACGCAAGGAGGTCGTCCTCAGTCAAAACCTGCTGATCGATGACAATCTGACGAATCGTCTTACCTTCAGCCTTCGCCTGATCCTGAATGTCCTTCGCGGACTCCTCATCGAGGTAGCCGTTCTGGACGAGAATTTGCAGTAGTGCGTCCATTATTCGCCCATTTCCTCTTTGAGTTTTGCGACCACGCTATCCGGATCCTGCGACTTGGTGATGAGTTCGTCGTACGAGATAAGCCCATCCTTATAAAGCTGAGTAAGGTGCGAGTCCAAAGTCTGCATGCCGTACTTGGCGCCAGTCTGAAGGTCGGACTTAATCATATTCGTCTTACCATCACGAATACGCGACTTAATAGCGTCCGTGGAAGTCATAATTTCAAATGCCGCCACGCGTCCGTGCACTTCGCCATTCTCATCAAGCTTCGGCAGCAGAATCTGCGAGATAACCGCCTGAAGACCGGCGGCAAGCTGAGTGCGCACCTGCGCCTGCTGATTAGTCGGGAACGCGTCAATAATGCGGTCCACCGTTTCCGCAGCACCAGTAGTATGCAAGGTGCCGAACACCAAGTGACCGGTTTCGGCGGCGGTAATCGCGGCGGCAATCGTTTCCAGGTCGCGCATTTCACCGACCAGAATTACATCCGGGTCCTGACGCAAGGCGCGACGAATTGCTTCGGCGAAGGACGGGACGTCGTCACCAACTTCACGCTGGGTAACGAGCGACTTATCCGAAGTATGGTAAAATTCGATCGGGTCTTCAATCGTGATAATATGCACCGAACGCTCATGGTTAATAACATGGAGCATCGAAGCCAAGGTGGTCGACTTACCCGAGCCCGTAGGACCTGTCACCAAGATAAGCCCGCGCGGCTTAAAAAGAAGCTCCTTCACAACGGGCGGAAGGCCCAGCTGTTCCATCGTAAGCAAGGTCGAGGGAATCTGACGCAATACCATGCCATAACGCTTACGTTCCTTTAAAATGGACACACGGAAACGCGTACCATCGTCCATGGCGATTGCAAAGTCCGCACCGCCATTGTGCTCCACTTCATCCATCGCCTGCGGCTTTTTCCCCAGCTCGCAAGTCTGAATGCAGAGCTGATGCGAATCTTCTTCAGTGAGCTCATAGTAGTTACCATCGTCATCACTGATGAACGGAATAAGCTCACCATGCAAACGAAGCTTCGGCGCCATGTACGCACGAATATGAAGGTCAGAGCCGCCAAGTTCAATCGCGCCCTGAAGGAGGTCCATCATACTGAAGTCCATATCGTATTTCCTTTCTTAACCTGACGCAACCCCTTTACGGGGTTGCTCGCCTTTAGTCGGCGTCGCCCATGGTGACGCGAAGAATTTCCGAAAGTGTAGTCATGCCGCTCGAGACCTTGAGCATACCGTCCTCACGCAAGGTGCGCATGCCGGTTTCGCGGGCGCGCTGACGCAGTAAAGTCGCCGGTGCGTGGTCGAAGATGAGACGCTGCGTCGCATCATCCACCTTGAAGATTTCGAAGATACCCTTACGTCCCTTGTACCCGGTATTACTGCACTTGTCGCAACCCGCGCCATGGAAGAAGCGGTCGGGGATGTTCTTGCCATACGCGCCCAGCATCTTCATTTCACGGTCGGTCGGAGTGTAAGGCTCGCGGCACTTCTCGCAAATGGCGCGCACCAGTCGCTGCGCCATGGCCGCGCGAAGTGCAGAAGCAACGAGGAACGGCTTGCAGCCAATATCCAATAGACGGGTAACGGCAGACGGTGCGTCGTTCGTGTGCAAGGTGGAGAACACCAAGTGACCGGTGAGGGCAGCTTCCATCGCGATGCCGGCAGTTTCCTCGTCACGAATTTCGCCAATCATTACGATATTCGGTGCCTGACGCAAGATGGCGCGAAGTGCCGCCGAGAAGTCGAGGCCCACGTCCTTGTTGACCTGCACCTGATTAATGCCCGACATCTGATATTCGACCGGGTCTTCAACGGTAATGAGCTTTTTATCCGGCTTATTAATCTGACCCAAGCAAGCGTACAAGGTTGTGGTCTTTCCTGAGCCCGTAGGGCCAGTCACCAATACTACGCCGTCAGGAAGTTTCAAAAGGCGTTCGAAGGTAGTCTGGTCATCGGACAAAAACCCGAGTTGCGGCAGGCCGAGGTTGAGGTTCGCCTTATCCAAGACACGCATGACGATCGATTCGCCATGATTCGTCGGTACGCTGTTGACACGAAGGTCCAAGTCCTTGCCATTTACGGTAATCTGAATTCTTCCGTCCTGCGGAGTACGCTTTTCGGAAATCTTCATCTTACTCATGATCTTGATACGCGAGATGATGGCACCCTGGAGACGCTTGGGCGGCGAGTCCATCTTGCGGAGCGCGCCATCGATGCGGTAACGAACGCGGAATTCCTTCTCCATCGGCTCCAAATGAATATCGGACGCTTTCATCTTGATGCCATTGGTAATGAGCATCGTCGCGAGCTTCACAACCGCACCATCATCCTTTTCATCCGTCGTATCAAGTAAGCCATCTTCGTCGCGCGTCTGCACATCGGTCGGCTCGTCGTCGGCATAAAGCTTGGCCATTGCGGCGGCAACTTCGGCCTTGGGCGAAACGACCGCTTCCGCATCACGACCATGAAGGACGTAGCGCAAGGAGTCGATGGCATCATAGCTCATCGGGTCGGAAAGCGCGACCGTAATCGAATACTCGTCGGCCACCACCGGCACCACGCCATACTTCTTGGCGATATCGCGAGGAATCTCCTTCGTGACTTCCGCATTGATGGCATCGGGGTTCACGTGGCAGTACTTGAGACCAAACTGGTCTGCAATCGTACCCAGAACCGAGTCCTCGTCAATCGTGCCCGAGGAAACGAGCACGTCCAAGGTTGTTTCATTCTCCGCGTGCAGAGAACTGGCTGCCGCCTCAACCTGTTCCGCTGTCAGGAAGCCGCGCTCCTGCAGTACCGAAATTACATATTCGTCGTTACTTGTCATGTATGAGAATATTATAGCAAAAATCTAACTAAAAAGCAAGCAAAATCTTATAGGATTTTTCAGTACTTCTTCACTTCTTCCTGAATTGCCTTCCGCGTGGCCTCATCCGGAGCGACCACAATACCGCGCAATTGGTACGGCACCCAGTGATTCGTCCAGGTCGTATCACGGAATGGTTCCTCAAAGAGCTCGGGCTTCGCGAGGTAATCATCACTAGTGCCAGCGCGGCCATCAGGGCCCTTGCAATAAAGAATCGGTGAGCCGTCCGAACGCGTTCCCTGGTAAACATAATCGTGTCCCCAAGGATCTTTCACGAGCTTTTTGATATACGGACCAAACCAGCCAGGCTTCTGCGGAGTGATTTCCTCGAGCGCTTTGAGGCCCTCCTTCTCGGTCGGATATGACCCTACATGAAATTTGTAGCGCCCCATTGCGATAGCGAGCGCGTCCATTGACTTATCGGCCTGAATATGCGTCTTTTCGACCCGCTTTCTGCCGCCCTTGCCACAAACCGACAGAACAAGCGACCCCACCATGAGGCAGCCAAGGATGATAACGACGTAATAGACGACGCCGCGTTTCATCACCGGCGCACCGCCCGTAAGCGAAGCCTTCTTCATTTCATACTCGCGCGCAATCGCCTTAATCTTGCGCTTGTGCTCCGCACGGACTTTGGCATCTTCGCCTTTTCCGAACTTCACTTTCTTACTCATCAATGGCTTCATATACAATCCTATCTATTAATTCCGGCTCACTTACCGGCAACGCGTGTTCCGTCCCCTCCACCACCGTCAACTTCGCCCCCCAACAATCCCTCACCCACTCACTATTATTCAAATAAACGACGCAATCTTTCCTGCTGTGTACGCAAATACATTTTACTTGTAAATTTATATTTCTAACATCTGTACTTCTAAGATAATCAAGCCCTCTTTCTAACTCCTCTTCGCTATCGTCCTTATTAAACCACTCATTCGCGCCCATCACCTCGAGCCCTTTGCGCAAAGCCTCAATCCGCCTCGGCGTCTGCCCTTTCCATCCCTCTTTCGCCATCATACACACCGCTGGTGCAATAAGCACCATCGCCTTCACATCGCCCAAATGCCGCCCGGCGTACTCGATTGCCTTCGCTCCACCCATCGACCAGCCAACGACCACGTCGTAGCCGCCTTCGTCAAAATCCTCTTTATAGTCTACAATTTTTGCCCGGGCGGCAAATTGACATTTGCTCCACGCCTCCGGCCTCGCCGCCCAACCATTAAAGACAAGAACTTTCGACATCCTGTAGTTCTCTAATGGCGTCGTACGGACTCTTCGCACCGCACACGGCTCTAACCACGCAATAGTTCTTTATTCCCGCTTTTAGTACCTGCGGCAGATTCGCTTTATTGATGCCACCAATCGCAGTTGCCGGGAACGGCACCATCTTATGGATAATGGCGGCATTTTCGACACCCAGTGTCGGATCGGCAATCTGCTTCGTGGGTGTAGCCCACACTGGACCCGTGCCAATATAATCCGGCTCTTGCGGAATCGCGAGTTTCGCCTGTTCAATCGAATGCGTCGACAAGCCTATCAGTAAATTCGGATAAAGCTTGCGCACTTCCGCAACGCTCATATCGCTCTGCCCCACATGGACGCCATCCGCGCCAACTTCTGCCGCCAACGCAGCATCATCATCCACGATAAATATCGTATCCGTCCCCTTAGTTATTGACCTAAAGTTCTTGGCGTGCTCCAACAGTTCTTTTCTACACCTCTCCACCTCTACATGGCTAAAATCAAACCCCGACTTAATCCCCACCTTACACCGTAGCTGCACCACCTTCACCCCGGCCTTGACCGCGTCCTCGCAGCACTTTTCATACCCGACAATCGGATCAGTAATAACCAGATAGAATCCAAAATTATCCATGAATACTCTCCACTGCCAACTTGGCGGTTGCAAATGCCATCGTAAGGTTATATCCACCTGTCGGCCCATCGATATCCATTACCTCGCCCGCGAAATACAAATGCGGAATCTTCTTACTTTCCATCGTGTTCTTATCGATCTCGCTCAAGTCCACGCCACCCATCGTGACAATCGACTCCTTCACCGGCCGCATTCTCCCCCTCTCCACCTCTACATGGCCAACACCAAAATCAAGTACACAATCCGTCAAATTATTTCTTTGAATGTACCGCTGACAGTTATACACTGCCGCCCCTTGCAAAATCCCCCGCGCGCATTCAGCTTCCCCCTTGTACTCACAAAGGACCTGCCCTGTGGTAGGGCGGCCAGTCCCTTGGCCGCCGCCCGCGATCACCCGGCACCAGCCATGAGTCTCTAGGAAGTCTCTTCCTGGATAATCAAACCCCGTAAGGCCCGCCTTCAAGTCCGTCACTTTAAGTCCCAAACTCTTCGCCCACTTCTGTCCGTCGCCCACACTCCCCGTCTTCGGAAACGAAATGCCGCCCGTACAAATAAGGACATTCTCCGCCCACAAGGTAAAGTTCTTGGTACCAACAATAAATCCATTCTTCTGCGGCTGAATCCCAGTTACTGGGCAGTTGGTTAAAAGCGGAATCTCATTATCGCGCAAGATATCGCCAAAGATATGCACGACATCTGCCGCCTTCTCACTCTGCGGAAACATTCTTCCATCCATCATCCGCCGCATCCTGAGACCCTTATATTTCATGCCGCCGATGATGGCCTTGGGCGGCAGTTTCTTTAAGGCGGGCGCGACGAAGGACGCGACCGGCTCACCAATATCGCGAAGCATCTCCTCGGCGGAGATATCCTTCGTGAAATTGCACCGACCGTTTGCGGTCATCAGCATTTTGGTGCCGACTCGCGCCTTGCGCTCGAAAAGCACACAGCCGAGCTTGCGCTCGGCTGCGATGGCGGCGGCAAACAGCCCTGCTGCGCCGCCGCCAATGATTGCCAGTTTTACCGGCTCGTGCTTCACTTTGTCTTCAAGTATTCAGTGATGCCTGCCGCCGCACGACGACCCTCGCCCATCGCGAGAATAACCGTAGCCGCACCCAAGACGATATCGCCGCCCGCAAACACGCCGGGAATGCTGGTCATGTTCGTTTCCGGATTGACGACGATGTTGCCGCGCTTGTTGACTTCGAGGCCCTCGGTCGTGGCCGGAATAAGCGGATTGGACGCATTGCCGACCGCCACGACAACGGTATCGACATCGAGTTCGAATTCGGACCCAGGGATTTCGACCGGGCTACGACGACCCGAGGCATCGGGCTCACCGAGCTCGAACTTCACGCAGGTCATGCCTGCGACCTTGCCCTGATCGTCACCATGAATCGCCTTCGCGTTCTGGAGCATGAGGAAGTCGACACCTTCCGCCTTCGCGTGGTGAACCTCTTCCTTACGCGCGGGCATTTCTTCGAGCGAACGACGATAGATGAGGTAGACGTGCTCAGCGCCCAAACGAAGCGCCATACGCGAAGCGTCCATTGCCACATTGCCACCGCCCAAAACCGCGACCTTCTTACCATGCCAGTAAGGCGTATCCACCTGACCGTCGAGATAAGCCTTCATGAGATTCGCACGAGTCAAATACTCGTTCGCGGAGAAGACACCCACCAGGTTCTCGCCCGGGATGTTCATGAACTTAGGAAGTCCCGCGCCCGTACCCACAAAGACCGCATCGAAGCCGTCCTTGGTGATGAAGTCCGAGACCTTGCGCGTACGACCGACGCAGTAGTTGGTCTCCACCTTGACGCCGAGCTTTTTGAGGCCATCAATTTCCTTCTGGACGATGGACTTCGGCAAACGGAACTCCGGAATACCGTACACCAACACGCCGCCCGCCTTGTGAAACGCCTCGAAGAGGGTCACATCATGGCCCGCCTTCGCGCAGTCGGCCGCACAGGTGATGCCTGCAGGACCCGACCCCACAATCGCAACCTTCTTACCGGTCTTGGGTGCGCACTTGACTTCGCCCGCGTCCGCGTGATCCGCGCAATAGCGCTCCACGCGACCAATCGCGACTGCCTTGTCAACGGACTTAAGTAACTTGCCCATCGTGCAGTTCTTCTGGCACTGCTTTTCCTGCGGACAAACTCGGCCGCACACTGCCGGAAGGAGCGAGGTTTCCTTGATAATCTTAAGGGCGCCATCAAAGTCACCTTCTGCCGCCTTCGCGAGGAAGCCGGGGATGTTGATTGCGACCGGGCAACCCTGCATACAGGGCTTGGTGGGGCACTGCATGCAACGCTTTGCTTCCGCCATAGCCTGTTCCGCGCTGTAGCCGAGCGCAACTTCCTTCATATTATGCGCACGCACTGCCGCTTCCTGCTCGGGCATATCCTGGCACGGAAGTGCCATTCTCTCTTTAGGTGTCATTTTAAATTCTCCTTACTTAGTCAAATTGCACTCGTGCTGAGCCTCGGCTTCCTTGGCCGCCTGCTCAATCGGCTTGAACGATGCCATACGCTTGAGCATCAAATCCCAGTCGACCTGATGACCATCAAACTCCGGACCGTCCACGCAGACGAACTTGGTCTCGTTACCGACCGTCACACGGCAGCCGCCACACATGCCCGTACCATCAATCATGATAGTATTCAAAGACACCGTGGTCTTCACGTTGTACGGCTTGGTGGTAAGTGCCACGAACTTCATCATGATGGGCGGACCAATCGCAATCACTTCATCAACCGCGCCCTGCTCGCAGAGTTCCTTCAAAGGCACGGTCACGACGCCCTGACGACCCGAAGAACCATCATCGGTCATAAGGATAAGCTTATCGCCCGCAATCGCACGCATTTCGTCTTCCATCACGAAGAGGCCCTTGTTACGGGCGCCCATGATGATAGTAACATCGTTACCTGCCGCCTTCAAGGCCTGGGCAATCGGATGCATCGGGGCAACGCCAATACCGCCGCCCACACAAACGACCTTGCCGGGCTTAGATCCGCCATCGCGACCCATGATGTGGGTCGGCTTACCGAGCGGTCCCAAAATCGCGGGAATGGAATCACCGACGTTCAAAAGCGCAAGCTTCATCGTCGTTGCACCCACCGTCTGGAAAATGATGGTGATGGTACCACGCT
>R14__coassemble_594_pt1 | contig 23581 bp, 20 predicted proteins | sample R14__metabat2_high_PE_004 | metagenome-assembled genome bin R14 | reverse complement strand
AGTGTGAATCAGTGAAATCAGTGGTTAAAACTCTCCTATTCGTTGGCCGGATTTATCCGGTGAAGGCGATTGATCGGTTGATTGAGGCGTTTGTGAAGGTGAGGTCAGAGGTTGGAGGTCAAAGGTCAGACAATGGATGGAGATTAAGAATTGTGGGGCCGGATGAGGCGGGGCATAGGGCGGAGCTAGAGAAATTGGTGGAGGAATTGAACCGCAGATCACGCGGATTTACGCAGATTGAGTTTGCGGGGGAGAAGCATGGGGAAGAGTTGGAGAAGGAGTATGAAGGGTGCGACTGCCGCGCGCTCGTCGAGCGCAAGTACACCTGGGCGGCAGTGGGCAAGGCGATGGCGGCGGCGTATGAGGGGATAAGATGAAGCGGAGATGATTCCGCTTTGGTAATTACTAAAACGGAATTGATTACGTTTTGGTATTGACAAACGTGGGCGATTTATGATATAATATATGTCACATGAAACGAATCTACGATACGATGGTTGAACAACACCTGGCGATGTTTCGTCAGATGGTGTTCTTGAGTGGGCCGCGTCAGGCGGGCAAGACCACGATTGCCAAGGCGCACACGGACCAGTATTTGAACTGGGATGACGATGGCATTAAGGTGGATATTCTTGCCGGACAGGAAAAGGTGGCGAAACGCGTTGGCCTGGATGTCGTTCGGGAAAAGCCGTTGGTGATTACCTTTGACGAGATTCACAAGTATAAGCGCTGGAAATCGTTTCTAAAAGGATTCTTTGACGATTACGAGGATAGTTCGCGCGTGATTGCAACTGGCTCGGCGAAGATGAATGTGTATCGTAAGGGCGGCGACAGCATGATGGGGCGATATCTGCCGTATCGAGTTCATCCGCTCAGCGTCGCGGAGCTTCTAGACGTGTCACTGCCGGGCGAAAAACTTATTCGCGCGCCGAAGTGTCTGGACGACGATGCGTGGGCGGCGCTTTGGACTTACGGTGGATTTCCCGAGCCGTTTTTTAAGCGCAACGCGGCGTTTGCGCGTCGCTGGAAGTCGCTGCGTCGCGACCAGCTCTTCAAGGAAGATATGCGCGATTTGACGAGCGTAATTCAGCTCGATCAATTTTCGGCGCTGGCGGAAATTCTCGCGCATCGCTCGGGCGAACAGCTCGTATATTCGAGCTTGGGCGGCGAAGTGAAAGTGGATGAGAAAACCGCCAAGAGTTGGGTGGGGATGCTCAAGCATCTTTACTATGGCTTCGAGGTGCGTCCATATTATCGCAATATCGAGAATTCAATTCGCAAAATGCCCAAGTGGTTCCTGCGCGACTGGTCATCGGTGGAAGATCCGGGCAAGCGCGCGGAAACGCTGGTCGCGTGCCACTTGCTGAAGGCGGTGGAAGCCTGGACCGACCTGGGCCTCGCCGAGTGCGAGCTTTACTATCTGCGCGACAAGCAGCAGCACGAAGTGGATTTTCTGGTGACGAAGGATCAGAAGCCGTGGTTTATTGTCGAAGCGAAGAAGAGCGACGACAAGTTGTCGGACGACTTGGAGCGCTATCAGCGTCAGACCGGCGCCCAGCACGCCTTCCAGGTGGTGCTCGATATGGACTATGTCAACCGCAGCGCGTTTGACTACACTCGCCCGGTAGTTGTCCCCGCCAAAACCTTCCTTAGCCAGTTGGTGTAACCACCAAAGGTGCAGTGGTCACGCATTCCGTCGCCCCGTGGACTGTCGTCGCAGGCAACCCCGCGAGAGTCATCAAACCCCGCACGCTGAAGTAAGTGCGCGGGAGAGTGGGGATTGGAGGCTTTAGGGTTTTTAGGGTAACGGGGTCGGGGGCACCCCAGGTAGAAGTAAGGAAAATAATTTATCCAATTGACAAAGGGGCGGGGAATATGGTATAATATAGGTAAGTGATAAAAAGTTTGTAACCTTGTAGGGGGGAATGCGTATACAGGGTGAAAACTAAAGGAGGAAAATACTATGGCAATTAATATGGATACTTTTCGGGCGACACACTTTCATTCTGAGAATTCGATTGTGCAGTTTACGGAGAATGGGCAGGAGTTAAAGTCGGATAAGACGACGTCTTTACTGCATTTTGACGCAATTGGGCGTTCCGAGGCCGATATTGCCGCCAACAATAAGATGCGCTCCCAGTTCCTGCGCGCGATCGCGAATTCGATGGGTATGGGCGAGGGAATTACCGAGCAAGATGGTTTACTCCACTTCCCGGAAGACCTTTTAACCAAGCTTTCCAACATCCTTGGCAAGGCACTTAAGGCGGGCGACTTTGAGATTAAGGACGGCATGGTTACGAGTGGCAAGCCGCTTACGCAGCGTCGTATTAGGGCGATTGCCGACGCTGTCGCGAAGCATTTGATGGCGACAGCCAAGGCGTCAATTCCGGATATTTCGGATATGCAGTTAAAGAGCATTGTCAGCAATATCAAGGCCTTTGGCATTCAGGACGACGCCGAGAAGGTGCAGACGTACCTCCAGTTCGCAAAGAAGGGCCTGGATGTGAATGGCAAGCTTACGGGCGTGAAGGGCGAAAAGATTTCGCAGATGCTCGACGTCCTTAAGGGTAAAAAGCTGGAAGATTTGCCTTGCCGCGCGTTCGCCAATCACATTGCCGCCGGCGAAGAGCCGACGGAAGAACTTTTTACCACGCTCACAAACCTCTTGGACCAGGTGTTTTCGGAGCTTATGGCCAATCCACTTGCCGAAGGTGCCAACGAGCGCTTCATGTTCCTGCAGTCTGCCATTTGCAGCGGCGCGAACGTGGATGAAATTAAACAGTTCATGCGTGGCGAAATTGGTGTTACCGATGTTCATGTCAGCGCGACCGCGCTAGGGGCGGCACCTGGCGTTGCCAAGTCACTTGATGATGCGGTGGATCTTTTTGCCGCCGACATTGGACGCAATTGTCCAACGATTACGATTCGTGATTCCGAGGGCAACAAGGTGATGGATTACGATCCGAACCAAGATGCTAAATGTGGCAAGGGCGATACGAAACATGACAAGTCGACGGCGATGACTATTGCCAGCCACTTGGGCAATGTGAGCGAGCTCGTGAAGGCGAAGGTCATTTATTCGTTCACGCAGAATGCCAATGAGCTATTGGGCGCGTACGAAAAGCAATTCTCTGGCTTTGAAGCGCAACTGCCCAAGCGCGTACACTTTGATGTTCAGCTGGAGAAGAATGGTGGCATCACGGTTCGCAGCTGCGACTCGGAAGAAACGACGAGCATGAACTTCTCGTACGCAATTACGTATAGGCCGGATGGTCAGTGCGTCGAGGAGCAGCCATTCATGGTTCGCCGTCATCAGACGGACGAACAGCTCACTGCGCACATGAACGAGACCTTAAATTCGCTCACGAGCGAGGGCGACCTCCTTCGTCAGGTGCCGCCCGCACAGCGCAAGGACGCAATGCAAGTTCTCGACACCTTAAATCGCATCGGCGTTGGGCACGAAAACACGATCTTCCGTCCGCTCCGCACCATGCTCACGATGAACTGCGCGGAACTTAGAGCGCTCGCTGGGGATGGTCCGATTAACGAAGGGACGTTCGAGAAATATATCGACAAGGCGCGCGAGGACTATCTCCAGGCCTTGGGCGGCAATAAGGAGTATATTCCTTATATGCAGCCGAACATGAATACACTGCGCGTGCGCCTCTCGTTTGCGCTCGACCTCAATAATGTCCGCAATGCCTTTAATGGCGGTCACACCGACCTTGATTCGCTCCCGGTCCCCTGCGATGCGGCCGGCAAGTGTTCGTATTCGGATGGATTCGACCAGGTTAGCTCGGATGTCAATTTGAAGGTGGAACTCGGGAATTGCGATTTCCGCGCGTACTGCGAAGGGCGCATGGAGATGCGTCCGAATGCGCCGGCGTATCCGAGCACTTCGGTGCAGAACCTTACTTTGCATGAGGCGGAGAAGGCGCTCGAGGGTGATTTGCCGCGCATTGATTCGCGCTTCTCGTTCGGCGGCGGCGCCATGGAGGAAATGGATGCGAACGCGGTCAAGACGAAGGTGGGCGAGCTCTGCAATGATAAGGAGTTCGGCGGCAAACAGTCGCAGCTTACGCTTCTCTTGCTCGCGCAGGCTGGTCAGGCTCCGCTCACCACGATTTTCGGCGTCGGTTCCGGTGTAGAGCATAGCGACGCCGTCTATTCGCTTAAGAAGGAAGATAATGGCGACATCCTCATTCATGTGGCAATGCCGAAGGCTGATGATCCTGCTCGCGGCGGCTTTAAGTCCGAGCGAGATGAGGAGGTTGTCCGGGACTTCCACTACGACATTCGCATTACTCCGAACGGCACCAGCGCCTTCGAGAATATCGTCGTCGAAAAGGCGTAAGCGGTAAGAGATTATTACCTCTTGACAAAATACCACTAAATATGGTATAATATAGTACCATATGGCACAAAAAGAAGTATACGGAGCCGAGAGTATCAAGACTCTCGACCCGGTGACGCATATTAGAATGCGCCCCGGGATGTACGTGGGTGAGCCTGGAACGGGCGCCATGTACCACGACTGCATTTATATCCTGATGAAGGAAGTCATTGATAACTCCATCGATGAATTCGTAATGGGTGCGGGCAAGAAGATTGATGTTACCGTCAATTACGACTCGGGCGAAGTCTCGGTACGCGACTATGGCCGCGGCATCCCGCTCGAGAAGGTGGTCGACTGCGTCTCGCAGATGAACACGGGCGGCAAATTCGACAACGAGAATTTCCAATTCTCCGCCGGCATGAATGGCGTCGGTACGAAAGCGGTGAATGCGCTTTCGGAATTCTTCGAGGTTCGCGCGTTTCGCGATGGCAAGTATAGCGAGGCGTATTTCGAGGAAGGGCGGTTAGTTAGCAAGAAGATGGGGTCTTGTGGCAGTCGCGCAGCGACAGCCACCGCGGACAAGAGTGTCCGCGTCCCTGCTGGTGACCCGGGGATTCAGCAACCCAATGGCACTTATATAAGGTATAAGCCGGACGCGAAAGTCCTGAAGCACTTTAAGGTGCGCGAAGAGCACGTGCTGCGCCGCATGAAGATGTACTGCTACGTGAACGCGGGGCTCACCATCAATTTGAATGGCCAGCGGATTTGCTCGGACGGGGGCCTCAGGGATTTGATCACCGACGAAGCGCAGTTCGAAAAGCTTTATCAGCCGTTCCACATCAAGACCAAGACGCTCGAAGTAATCTTCACTCATACGAATCGCTTTGGCGAAGAGTATCATAGCTTCGTGAATGGTCAGTACACGACTGACGGCGGCACGCACTTGACGGCGTTCAAGGAAGCACTGACCAAGGCCCTTAACGACTACGACCCCAAGAAGAAATTCGACGGCGATGATATTCGCGATGGCCTCATCGGCGCAGTGAGTGTGCGCATTATGAATCCGGTCTTCGAGGGTCAGACGAAGATCAAGATGGTGATGAACGATATTCGCGCCGACCTCGTCGCCCAGATGAAGAAAGAAATCGAGGCGGCACTTCATCGCGCTCCCGCGGAGACTGACAAGCTTATCGCCAAGATTGAAGAGACGGGCAAGATTCGCTCGCAACTCAATAGCATCAAGAAGCAGGCGCGCGAGCGCACGCAAGCTGTCTCGGTGCGAGTGCCGCAGCTAAAGGACTGCAAGAATCATCTTAAGCTTGACAAGATCAACAAGAAGACGGGCAAGCCCGAAGGTGACGAGACGATGATCTTCCTCGTGGAAGGTAAGTCGGCGGGCGGCACGATGGTCTCGGCGCGCGACGCGAATAATCAGGCCGTCTTCTGCTTGCGCGGCAAGTGCCTCAACACTTGCGGACTTAATAAGGACGTCCTTTACAAGAACGAGGAATTCTTTAACCTTATTAAGACCTTGGACGTGGAAGAGACGCTCGACCATTTGAGGTACTCGAAGATTATCTTCGCGACTGATGCCGATGTCGATGGTCTTCACATTCGAATGCTCCTCACCACATTCTTTATGCGCTTCTTCCGTCAGCTCGTTACTGACGGCCGCGTCTTTATTCTGGAGACGCCGCTCTTTCGCGTAAGGAACAAAAAGGAGCAGTATTTCTGCTACTCGGAAGAAGAGAAACTTGCCGCCCAGAAGAAGTGTGGTAAGGGCGTCGAAACGACGCGCTTCAAAGGTTTGGGTGAAATCGACGCGGAAGATTTCCGCGGCTTTATCGGCGAGGATATTCGCCTTACGCCGGTTACTTGTTCGGACGACGTGGATGTCGAGAAGACGATCAAGTTCTACATGGGTGCGAACACTCCCGAGCGTAAAGATTATATTATGGAGAATTTAGTCTGCGATGCAAGCGAATTCTGAAGATCTTTTTGGTTCGACCCTGACCGGCTCCGGGCCGATGAAGGAGTTGTATGATTACAACTTCAAGCAGTACTCGGCGTATGTAATTTGCGATCGTGCAATCCCGGCCATCGAAGATGGCTTGAAGCCGGTGCAGCGCCGCATCATGCATTCGCTGTGGGAAAAGGACGACGGACGTTACACGAAGGTCGCGAACATCGTCGGTCACGCGATGCAGTATCATCCGCATGGTGATGCTTCAATTGGCGACGCGCTCGTGGTCTTGGCGAACAAGCTTTGGGGCAAGGGTCAGGGATACCTTATTGATGGCCAGGGTAACTACGGCTCGATTATTACCGGGATGGATCACGCGGCCACGCGTTACATTGAGTGCCGCCTCGCGAAGCTCGCGAAAGACCATATTTTTAATGAGAAGACGACCGCGTATGTGCCCAATTACGACGGCAAGCTGAAAGAGCCGGTCTATCTGCCTGCGAAGATTCCGCTACTCTTGATGATGGGCGCGGAAGGTATTGCAGTCGGACTTTCGACGAGCATCCTGCCGCATAACTTCATCGAACTTTTGGAAGCCGAAATTGCCGCCATTCAAAAGAAGCCGTTTGCCATCTATCCCGACTTCCAGTTGGGCGGCATCATGGACGTGAGCGAATACGATGATGGCCTCGGGAAAGTGAAGATTCGCGCGCGCATTGAAAAGGGCGAAAAGAATAAGCTCGTCATCACCGAACTTCCCTGGGGCGAAACGACGGAGAGTTTGTCCTCCTCCATCGAAGACGCGATCAAGAAGAAAAAAGTCGGCGTTCGTCATATCCATGACCTTTCGGATACGCAAGTTCGCATGGAACTGGAGTTGCAGACCGGGGAGAATCAGGATAAGGCAATTACCGCCTTGTATGCGTTCACGAACTGCGAAAAGTCGATTTCCTCACGTCCGATTGTCTTGGACGATGGTCGTCCGCGGCTCATGAAGGTCTCGGAGATCCTCCGCAGGAACGCCGAGCGACTCATCTCGCTTACAAAGCGCGAGCAGGAAATTCGCTTAGATGAGCTCTCCGAGCTCTTTCAGGCGAGGACGTTGGACCGCATCTTCATTGAAGAGCGCATTTATAAGAAGATTGAGTCGGAGAAGACTCAGGAGGGCGTGCGCGAGGCGATTGTGAACGGCTTTAAGCCGTTCAGAAAAGAGCTGCGTCGTGATTTGAACGACGAAGATATTTCGCGGCTCCTGCAACTCCCAATCCGCAGGATTTCGATGTTCGACATCAATAAGAACCGCGAGGAAATTGAGGGCATCAAAAAGGAAGAGGCGGAAGTTAATGACAATCTCGTTCACTTGAAGGCGTTCGTCGTCAAGTACTTGAAGGGGCTCATTAAGGAATACGGCAAGAAGTATCCGCGCCACACCGAAATCAATGCCGAGGGTGCTGCGTTTGAGGAAGTGGACGTAAGGGCGATTACTGCGACTGAGCTTACGATTAAGTGGGATAAGGAAAATAACTTTATTGGCTCCGGGCTTAAGGGCGGCGAAGAGATGTTTAAGTGCTCGAGCCTCGATGAGCTTATCATCGTCTGGAAGGACGGACGCTTTAGGAAGGTGCAGCCGGAAGACAAGATCTTTGTCGACAAGGACCTCTTGTGCGTCATTCGGTACGATCAGGAGAAGGAGCGCGAGACGCGCGACTTTACCCTCATCTACGAAGAGGGCAGCTATGGTTTTAGCTATATTAAGCGCTTTAAATTCGGCGGCCTGATCAGGAACCGCGATTATCGGCTCTGTCCGGAGAAGCCGAAGTCCAAGGTGGTGTACTTTACCGAGGGCTGTCCGGATACGCTGTACGTGAAGTTTAAGCCGATGAAGGGTCAGAAGATTCATCAGCAATACTACTTGCCCAAGGAGCTCGTGGAGCGGGTCAATCGCGAGACGGGCAAGACCGAGAAGCGCGAAGTGGTGGAAATTCGCGCGGCGGCAACGAAGGGCAAGCAATTGACCTCGAAGCCGCTCGCGAGAGTCAGCGAGAAGAAGGGCGCGTGGTGGGATGAGACCGAGCCGCTCTCGAAGGGGATACTTGCTTGATTATAAATGTTAAGGCTGTGCCGCGGAGCAGCAAGAGCGGGATTGATGGGTGGATGGATGATGGCGCACTGAAGGTGCGCATCAAGAGTGCGCCGGTCGATGGCAAGGCGAATAAGGAGCTTATTGAGGTGCTGGCGAAAGAGCTGGGGGTGAGTAAGAGCCAGGTTAGGTTTGTTGGCGGCGAGACGAGCAAGCACAAGCGGTTGGAGATAGTAGGTTTGGATAGGGTTGAGTTAGGTTGAGGCCTAGGGAGAGCATGGTCTAAAGGACCATGCTCATCAGGTTGAGGTGAAGGTGGAGAAAATGAGTAAAGGTGATAAGGCGGTAGAGTTATTCAAGACGGGCTTAAATTGCTCGCAGGCGGTTTTCTGCGCATTCGCGGAAGACTTCGGGATGGATTTTGCGACGGCAAAAAAAGTCAGCTGTGGCTTGGGCGGCGGAGTCGGGCGGATGCGCGAAGTGTGCGGCACAGTGACCGGGGCTGCGATGGCACTTTCGATGGCAGTTGGCGAGGGGGACAAGATGGAGACTTATCCGATTGTCCAGGAGTTTTGCGAAGAGTTTAAGCGGGGGAATGGGAGTATGGTGTGTAGGGAATTACTGGAGGGCGGGGGCGCGGGCAGGAATACCCGCTTTCCAGTGGAGGTCGGAGGACAGGCGGCACCGAGGACGGCGGAATATTATAAGAAGCGTCCGTGCGTGGAACTGTGCAGATATTCGGCGGATTTGGTGGAGCGACTTTTGAAGATTGAGGAAGTGGCGAAGACGCTTAATAACGGCGGCACCGCGATAATTCCGACGGACACTGTCTATGGACTTGCCGCCAAGGACGAGGCGATTGCGAAGCTTTACGAAATCAAGGGGCGCGACCCAAATAAGCCGATTGCCTACCTTGTCTCGGATTCAAGTATGCTCGAGGGGAAGGCGAAGGAGCTCGCGGACAAGTATTGGCCGGGGGCTTTGACGATTGTGTATAAGGGCGAGGGGTATAGGATGCCGGACGATTTCACGGCGCTTGCAATCATCAAGCGCTGCGGCGGCAAATTGCGCGTGACGAGCGCAAATAAGAGCGGGGAGCCTCCCGCGACTGACGGCTGGGCAGGTCCGAGTAAGGGCGGCACGGCGAGCACCGTGGTGAAGGTGGAGGGCGAGGAAGTGAAGGTCCTCAGGGAGGGGCCGATTAAACTATGACGACAGTAACGAAGACAGTAAAATTTGATGCGGCGCATATCCTGACGAATCATCAGGGGCTGTGCAAGAATTTGCATGGGCACACCTATAAGGTGGAGGTCGCTTGCGCAAAGGAGTTGGAGAGTGCGGCGAGGACTGACGTCCACCCCTGCGATATGTTTATAGACTTTAAAGAGTTGAAGGGCATAGCCGAGAAAGAGATTTGCGAGAAGTTCGATCACGCGTTTATCTATAACTCGACATCGGCGGCAGAATGCGAAATTGCCGCCGTGGTGAAGAAATATGGGATGCGGACGGTGGAGTTGCCTTTCAGGAGCACGGCGGAGAATCTCGCCAAGTACTTTTTCGAGTCCTTGGCAAGCAAGGTGCCAAATCTTGCCGCAGTCAAGGTTTGGGAGACCGCGGACAGCTGCGCGGAGTATAGGTCATGATAGGTCAGGTTAGGTCTAGTTTAGGGTCTTTAGGGTTCTTAGGGGCTTTAGGGTTCTTAGGGGCTTTAGGAGCTGGTTTGAATAGCCATGTAGAGGTTGAGAGGGGGAGAAAATGCGTGCGATAGTGGTGCTTAGTGGTGGTCAGGATAGTGCGACGGCGCTGGCCTTGGCCGTGAAGAAGTACGGCGCAAAGAATGTGGCCGCGATTACGTTTAATTACGGACAAAAGCACGCGCTGGAGACGAAGTACGCGAAGAATCTCGCCAAGCGCTTTAAGATTGCCGAGCACAAGGTGTTGAAACTCGATTTTTATAAGCACCTGACGACGAACGCACTTATGGACCCGACGATGAAAATCGAAAGGAAAAAGGGCAGTAAGTGTCCGACGACTGTGGTCGAGGGGCGGAATGCCTTCTTTTTACTCGCGGCATCAGTTTGGGCGAAGAGCCTGGGGGCACACGTTGTTTATACGGGCGTTAGCGAGGCGGATTTCTCGGGGTATCCGGACTGCAGAGAAGCGTTCATCAAGAGCCAGGAAAAGACGATTAATCTTGCCCTTGACTATAAAATCAAGATTGAGACGCCATTCATGCATATGAGCAAGGCGGCAGAATGGGGACTTGCGGATAAGCTCGGGATTTTGGAGGTTATTAAAAACGAGACCTTGACGTGCTACAATGGCGTACCAGGGGAGGGCTGCGGGAAGTGTCCGAGCTGCTTGCTACGCAAGCGCGGATATGAGGAATGGGCTCGCCTGGAGGGCTCGCCCTCAAAAGCCAAGAAGCGCGTGCAGAGTGGGGGAAGAGCGTGAGAATCACGAGCGGGATTTTTGGCGGCAGGAATCTGCTGGTACCGAAGACCGAGGATATTCGGCCGACGCAGGATAGAGTGCGCGAGGCGCTCTTTTCAATGCTGATGGCGGTGGTGCCAGGGGCGGAGGTGCTGGACCTTTTTGCGGGCACTGGGGCGTTTGGGCTGGAGGCGATTTCCCGCGGGGCGAAGAGTGCAACTTTTGTGGAGCAGAATCGGAAGCATGTGGAGGTGTTGAAGAAAAATTGCGAAGCAATTTTCCGCGGACAAGAGTGTCCGCGTCCCTGTGATATTGTGTGCGCGGATGCGACTAAGTTTAATTGCGGGCGGCAGTTTGATGTTGTGTTTATGGACCCGCCGTATGCAATGTGGGGCGAGATTGCGCCGAGAGTGGATCTGGTGAAAGATGGCGGGATTTTAATTTTGGAGAGCGATGGTAGGGGTGTTGATTGGCCATGTAGAGGTGTAGAGGTGGAGAAAGATCGTACTTACGGAAAGACCAGAATTTTGATTTATAGAAAGGTGGCAGAAAATGCGTGATGATTTGGAGAAGTTGACGACGCTAGGAAAGACGACGAAGGCGCCGAAGGATTATGATCCGAGTGTGTTGGATGCGTTCGCGAATAAGCATCCGGGGCGAGATTATTGGGTCACGTTTACTGCGCCCGAGTTTACGACCTTGTGTCCAAAGACGGGTCAGCCCGATTTCGCGACCTTGACAATTCGCTATATCCCCAATAAGAAGCTCGTCGAGAGTAAGAGCTTGAAGCTCTATTTGTTCGGCTTTAGAAATCATGGCGATTTCCATGAAGATGTTATTAATGTCATTTACAACGATATCAATAAACTCTTAGCTCCCAAATACTTGGAAGTGTATGGGAAGTTTGCGGCCAGGGGCGGCATTTCGATTGATCCGTTTGTGAATGGCGGAGTGGGCGCCAAGTATAAGAAGCTCGCTGAGAAGAGATTTGAAGGTTGGAGTGGGGTGAGAGATTGAGAATTTGGGGAATAACCGGGACGAATGGCAAGACCACGACGACATGGATAGCGGCGCGGTTTATGAACAACTGTCCGTATATTACGACAGTTGAGGTCTTTACCGGGACAAGGCACTTTTATACCGGATATACTACGCCGCCCTTGAAGCAGCTGAAGGAAATCTTCGCGGAGATGGAAGCGAATGGGGCTTTAGATTGCGTGATGGAGGTGTCGAGTCACGCCATACATCAGCACAGGTGCGGGGACACAGTGTTTGCGGGCGGGGCGTTCCTGAATATCTCCGAAGATCATCTTGATTATCACAAGACGATGGAGGAATACTTCCGCGTGAAGCGTCAGTTCGCGGAAGAGTTGCCGCCGGGTTCGCCGTATGTGGTCGCGGCCGAGGGCGAAGGGTGCGATAAGATGCTCGCGGAGGTGTGCAAGATGCCGCTGCAAGTTATTACCGCTGACTCAGCCGGACAGCTCGTTTTGCGGGAATCCCTTCCTCCGGGCGTCCCTGCAAAGCGACTCTCCGCTCTTCGTCAGCTCGATCTGAGCGGATTAAGGTTGGTTGGAAGCTACAACCGGAGTAATGTGTGCGTGGCGGCAGGGTTGGCATTGGCGGCGGGATATGATTTTGACACTATCCAGGCGATAATTCCGACGCTGGAGCCAAGGTGGGGACGGCTGGAGGAAGTAAAGACGCGGAGTAAGGCGAGGGTGTTTGTCGACTTTGCGCATACGCCCGATGGGCTCGAGAAGGTGCTTACGGCGGCAAGAGGATTTTGCCCGGGGAAGTTGTGGTGTGTGTTTGGGGCAGGTGGAGATCGCGACCCCATGAAGCGGCCGCTTATGGGAGAAGTCGTGAGTAGGCTTGCAGACTATCCAGTTGTTACAAGTGATAACCCTCGCAGTGAAGATCCTGCTTTAATAATTCGTGCTGTTATTGCTGGAATAGCACCTGAGGAGCCGACAGAGGTTTTTGAGGGACGCCCGGAACCCCTGCGACGTGACAGGGTAACAGGTGGAGCAGGGGTGAAGGAAGGGATTCCCCAAAAACTTGCTGTCGGGCCGAAGGTGCGTTCTTTTGTTGATCGCAAAGACGCGATTCATTATGCGTTGGAACATGCGCAAGAAAATGATGTGGTGATTATTGCGGGGAAGGGACATGAGACGACGCAGGAAATAAAGGGCGTTAAATATCCGTTTTCGGACAAGGAGGTCGCCGAGAGCTGGTGAAAAAGGCGCTGGAGCTTTTTAAAAGCGTTACACCCCCCGAGGTAAGTCTCGGCGGGGCGTTTGCCGTTAGTGGGATAACTGGGGCGGCAGATGCGTTTTTGGCGTCAACTTGCGGCGGCAAAGTATTGTGCGTGACCGCGGGTATTCCTGATGCCGAGCGGCTTTTTGACGATTTGAAGCTTTTGGGCGCGAGCGCGTATTATTTTCCGGCGATGCTTCCCGGTGACAAGGGCTCGTATGGCGCGCGAATGAAGGCGATGGCGGCAGTTAAGACGCTGGAGGACGTGGTCGTTGTCGCGCCGTATGTGGCATTGACGCAGCCAATGCCGGCGGAAAATGTGGAGCCGGGGGTGCTGGAGGTTGGGGGCGCGGGTTTGTCGGCGGAGATGCTCACCAAGTTGGGGTATGAAAGAAAGCCGCAGGTGGAGCAGGAGGGCGATTTTTCGATTCGCGGCGGAATCGTGGATGTGTGGTCGCCGGGGGAGGAGTTGCCGGTAAGAGCGGAGTTTTTTGGCGAGGATTTGGAGTCGCTAAGGTTGTTTGACGCGGCGACGCAGATATCAGTAGAGAAGGTAAAGTCGGCGACTTTACTCCCAATTACGAACGACGAATTACAAATTACGAATGATGGAAGAGAAGAGTTTTTAGGGTCGTTTAGGGTCGTTTTAGGGTTTAATAGTAGGGAGTATGAACTGGGGGTGGAGCTAAGGGAGGTGGCGCTAAATACGAGTGCGTTGCCGGGGTTTAGGGAGTTGGGGGCGGAGGAGGCGCATCATCCGGAACTTTTTGAGTCCGCGAGGCAGAGGCTGGAGAAGCATGTTGCGGCGGCAAAAAAGAAGGGGAGCTATGTCCTTAAACTGGATGAGCTCTCGGGCGGATTCGAAGTGCCAGGGCTCGTGGTGGTGGCCAAGTCGGATAGAGTGTTCGCGAGAAGAAAAGTACATGTGGTCGCGGGCAAGAATACCCGCTTACCAGTTAGCGGACAAAGACTTGATTCCTTTGATGAACTGGAGCCGGGCGAGTATGTGGTCCATTTGGACTATGGCGTGGGCAAATATCTGGGGTCGCACTTTGTTAATCGCGATGGCGAGCAGGTGGAAGTCTTTACCGTCGAATATGCAGATGGCGCGAAGCTTCATGTCCCGGCGGCGCATGCGCACCTCCTCTCGAGATACGTGGGCGTTAAGGGCATGGACGTTAAGGTCCATAAACTCGATGGCAAGCGTTGGAGTAAGGATAAGGCGGATGCGCAAAAGGCGATTAACGATTTGGCCTCGCAGCTCTTGGATGTGCAGGCGAAGCGCGAGGTGGTGCCGGGGTTTGCATACAAAGTGAAGGACTTGGAGGGACTCTCTGCTTTTGAGTCGAGCTTCCCGTACGAAGAGACTCCGGACCAAAATACGGCAATTGCCGCCATCAAGCATGATCTCGGGGAAATGAAGCCGATGGATCGCCTAATTTGCGGCGACGCGGGGTATGGCAAAACCGAGGTAGCGATGCGGGCGGCATATATTGCCGCCATGAATGGTAAGCAGGTGGCAGTTTTGGCGCCGACGACAGTCCTCGCGGAGCAACACTTTGAAACCTTTACTTCGCGCTTTGATGGAACACCGATTCGAATTGAGTCGGTCTCGCGCTTTCAGAGTAAAGATACGCATAATGGCACGTTCCGTCGTTTGGCTACGGGGGCGTGTGATATTGTAATTGGTACGCACGCCATACTTAATCCAAGTATTGCGTTTCATGATCTGGGGCTTATCATTATTGACGAAGAGCAGCGTTTTGGCGTGCGGCACAAGGAGTTCTTGAAAGCACTAAGGGCGACGGCGGATGTACTGACACTTTCGGCAACGCCGATTCCTCGTACGCTTTACTTGTCGATGACGGGCGCGCGCGACTTGTCGCTCCTTCGTTCGCCGCCGAGGGAACGTGTGGCGGTGGCAACACATGTGGTGCCACATTCGGATTGCGTTATCAAAGAGGCAATCGAGGCGGAATTGAAGCGGGGCGGTCAGGTGTTCTTCCTGCATAACCGCGTGAGTACGATTAGCAAGGTGGAAAAGGGCTTAAAGACGCTCCTTCCCAAGGTGAAAGTGATTGTGGCGCATGGACAGATGGATGCGCGGACGCTGGCGATGAAGATGCGTGCGTTTGAAAGGGGCGAAGCGGATATCTTACTTTCTACGACTATCGTGGAGTCGGGAATTGACATTCCGCGGGCCAATACCATCCTCGTCGATCGCGCGGACATGTTTGGACTTGCGGAGCTCTATCAGCTGCGCGGACGCGTGGGTCGCTCCTCGAAGGAGGGGCAGGCGTACTTTCTTTTGCCGGGCGAAGGGCTGGTGGACTCGAACGCGCGTGAGCGTCTTGATGCCCTCAAGCGTCATGGAGGATTGGGCGCAGGGTTCAATTTGGCAGTGCGCGACCTGGAACTGCGTGGCGCGGGCAATCTCTTGGGCTCTAAGCAGTCCGGACACATTGCAAATGTGGGCTTTACCTTGTACTGTCAGCTCTTGCAGCGTACGATTGCACGACTGAAGGGCGAGAAGGTGAATGAGGTAATTGATGTAAAACTCAATCTCGACTTTTACTCCGCAAGTATCCCCTACGAGTATGTGGAAGAGGAAACACAGCGTCTTTCGCTCATGAAACGCTTTGCAGAAGCGCAGGATTTGACGGTTATTCATGCCTTGCGCGATGAGATGCGCGATAGATATGGCAAACTGCCGCCAGAGGCGGAGCGATTTGTGCGCTTGGCCATCTTTCGTCTTCGCTGCGCACACAAGCAAATTGCCGCCGTTGATGCCCATAATAACCGCGCGGTCTTTTATGGGGCGCACAATCGCGAGATTGTGAATGTGGTGACGCTTGATCCTGAACTTTCACCCGAGCGAAAACTTTCCATACTTTCCGCTTGCATTTCTTGAGGAAATATGATATAATATATAGTATGAAAGTGATAAAAGTAGACAAGGGAGTTGTCTTCGGTGACAACCATCTTACCTTTATAGCCGGTCCCTGCGTGATCGAGAGCCGCGAAATGGCGCTCGATCTGGCGAAGCGTCTCACCACGCTCGCGAAGAAGCTCAAGGTGGGCTATATCTTCAAAGCGTCCTTTGACAAGGCCAATCGTACGAGCGTCAATAGCTTCCGTGGACCTGGGATTGACAAGGGTCTCGAAATCTTGGCCGAGATTCGTCAGAAGTTCAATGTGCCGGTTTTGACCGATATTCACGAGCCCTGGCAGTGTAAGCCGGTTGCTGAAGTCTGCGATGTTCTGCAAATCCCCGCGTTCCTCGCGCGCCAGACGGATCTTGTGGTGGCGGCAGCTGAGACGGGTGCGGTCATCAACGTGAAGAAGGGTCAGTTTATGGCTCCAGAGGATATGGCGCAGGTTATCAAGAAGATTGAATCGACCGGCAACAAGCGCATCGTCCTTTGTGAACGTGGTTCGTCGTTTGGCTACCACAACCTTGTTGCGGATATGCGTAGTCTTCTCATTATGCGCGAGCTTGGTTATCCGGTGGTGATGGATGCGACACATTCGGTGCAGCGTCCCGGCGGCTTGGGCACTGGCTCGGGCGGCGATGGCAAGTATGCGCCGGCCTTAGCTCGGGCGGCAGTGGCGACGGGTGTTGATGGCGTCTTCATGGAGACGCACATGAACCCGAAGGTTGCGTTGAGCGATGCGGCGAATGCGATTAAGTTCTCGGAAGTCGAGAAGGTTTGGAAAAAGCTTATTGCGATCAATGAGATTGTTAAAGGTAAATAATCTTGCGCTTCGCTTAGCGCGGACAGGAGTGTTCGCGTCCCTTTTGGTGGCGCTTCAGGCTTTCGCATTTAACTCGGAGGCGTGGCTGGGGTATAGAGATGCCTTAAGTGCGAAGGCGCAGGATTTGCGCGAGGACTACGCGGTGTATGCCGCGAAAGTGGTAAATCCGGCGCTGAGTTTGACTGTGCCTGTGGAGAACTATCCTGATGGTTCCATTAAGACGTCCATCTTTGCGGAGAAGGCATGCTTCTTTATGCAGGATGGGTACATCTGGGCCGAGGGGGTGCTAGTTCGTGACTTTGCTCCGGATGGCTCTATCCAGTCGCAGGTAGAAGGTGAAAGGTGTCTTATCAATCGCAATGCGAAAACAGGATGGGTTGAAGGGCACGCCAAAGCATTCTATAAAGGCCAAGCGGAAGCTGAGGGTGATAATGTGTATTTGTCGATGGCCGACGAATTCATTATCGTTTTCGAGAACACCGTTTTGAAATCGGACGGCAGAGTGCTCACCGGTAAGCGACTCGATTACGACAGGCACGGCGGCATTGCAATGATGGATGGGAATGTCGTGGTGACGGGTGCGGAAAAGAATCGTCCGTATGAGATTAAGGGTGAGCAGGTGTTCGCGTTTTTCGAGAACACGAATGACTTGAAGCGTGTAGTTGCGTATAACGGCGTTAAAGTGCAGAGCGAGAATCGCTTTGGTAGCGCGGATCGAGCGGTATACAATCGCAAGCAAAATAAGCTCACTATGTATGCGGGCGACAAGGGACCGGCAATTTTGGAAGAAAAGGGCAAGCGCAAATCGAAGGTGAAAGGTCGGGTAATCAATTTCTGGCTTGATGCCGAACAAGTTGAGGTGCAGGATTCAGAAATTACGGCTGAAACGAAGGGACTTAAAGAGGATGGCAGATTTAATCGCAAGTAATCTCGTCAAGATCTATGGCGATCGCACGGTGGTGAACGGCATGAATGTCGAAGCCAACTGCGGCGAGATTGTGGGCCTTTTGGGTCCCAATGGAGCGGGCAAGACGACGACCTTTTATATGATTGTGGGCCTAGTTAAGCCTAACGGCGGCAAAGTGACATTCCAGGGCAAGGATCTCACGAATATGCCGGTGTATCAGCGCGCCAGAAATGGTCTTGGCTACCTTGCGCAGGAGCCGAGCATTTTCCGCAAGCTCTCGGTGTGGAATAATGTGATGGCGATTTTGGAGACAATGCCGTATACTAAGAAGGAGCGCGAAGTAAAGGCGGAAGAGCTCCTTGCGCCATTTGATTTGATGAAGGTCGCCAAGCAGCCGGCATATACACTTTCGGGCGGCGAACGCCGTAAGCTTGAAATTGCGCGCTCCTTGGTACGTAATCCGAAGATTCTGATGCTGGATGAACCGTTCGCCGGCGTTGACCCCTTGAGCGTGAATGAAATCCAGGATATTGTCCGTAAGCTCGCGAAGGAGCGGGGACTGGGGATTATCATTACCGACCATAATGTGCGTGAGACGCTGAGCGTGGTGGACCGCGCGTACATGGTTTATAATGGTCGCCTTTTGAAGGCGGGCACGACCGAGGAGCTCATTAATGACCCCGAAGTAAGAGAGCGCTATTTGGGTGAAGAATTTCATATGTAATTTCAAACAATAAAATAAGGAGGATACATCATGAGTATTGAAGTAACGATGCGTCATAGCGATGTCAAGATTGAGTCGGTAAAGGAATACGCTGAACAGCGTATGGAACAGCTCAAGGCCAAGTTCCCCAAGGTTTCGAAGGTGAACGTGGTTATTGACGTCGATGTCAAAAAGCACATGTATATGTGCGAAGTCGTCGCGACTCGTTTGGGCGAGACCGCGGTTGGTGCCAAGCAGTTCAGCGAGAGCGCGAAGAGCGTTATCGATACTGCGGCGGCAAATGCGGAGCGTCAGCTCCTTCGTATGCGCGTCAAGGCGCGTAAGGGCACGGTACGCAAGCAGCGCGCTGCATCGGCCAAGAACTAATTCCTAAATTAAAGCCCGATATGTTTGCCAAGGCCGAGAACGGAGTTGAAGTAACCCTTGCCGACTTTTATAAAGCCGGCAAGAATCGGCTTCAGCTCACTTTGCTCGCCGGTGCGAGTCACCTAGATCACAAGGTGCTCGAGACGGCGGTGAATCGTCCCGGCTTGGCACTTACCGGCTTTTACGAACAATTCGCCTGGGAACGAATCCAGGTGATTGGTATGGCGGAGGTGGAATACCTTCGCACGTTGCCGCCCGACATTCGTAATCAGCGGTTTTCCGCATTGATTGATCGCGGCGCATATTGCTTTATTTTTGCGAATGGTCAGCTCCCGACCGACGCAGATATCGCTCATGCCGAAGAAAAGGGCGTGGTGGTATTTTGTACGACCTTAAAGACCAGAGTCTTTACGACTCAGTCCGCATTCGTCATCGAACACTTGACGGCGCCGAGAATGTCTGTCTACGGTACGATGGTCGAAGTGGATGGCGTGGGGGTGATGATTGAGGGCGACCCGGGGCTCGGAAAGAGTGAGACAGCTTTGGGCCTCGTTAAGCGCGGAAATGCGCTGATTGCAGACGATATTACGTGTTTAAGGCGCGATGTCGTCAATAACATGATTTTTGCGACGGCGTCAGAAGCGACGGCCGGGTATATGGAGATTCGTGGCATTGGCATTGTGAATGTGGCACGAATTTTCGGGGCGAGCGCAGTGAGAAGAGAGAAGCGTTTGGACCTCGTTATTTCTTTGAAGCGACTTTCGGATATTAGGGAATCGGTTGATAGAGTTGGCGGTTCGGGAAGAACCACGAAGAAACTCCTGGGAATAGACTTACCTAATATCGTTATTCCGGTTTCCGCCGGACGAGACATTGTCAATTTGATTGAGACCGCGGTTATGACGTATAAGCTCGAGCTTTCGGGTTATGACCCGGTAATGGAACTTTCAGAACACCTACGCATTCGCGCAGAAAGGAATACCCACCATGGCTAAGATCACTAAGGAACTTACGCTCCTCAATAAGTATGGTATGCACGTCCGCCCCGCGGGCCTGTTCGCCAAGACTGCTTCGAAGTATGATTGCGAAGTCGAAGTCGAGAAGGATGGCAATGTTGTTGCCGGCAAGTCGATTATGGCGCTGATGACGCTCGAAGCGAGCTGCGGTAGCGCGCTTAAAGTTACGGTGGATGGCGATGACGCCGAGGAGTGCCTCCAGGACCTCGAAGCGCTCATCAATCGTAAGTTCGATATTCCGGATGAACAGTAAGCATCAGATGCTTACCATTGCGGGCCTAGCGACGGCAAGAGGACTTGCCGCAGGACCGGTTTATCTGTATCGCGGGGATGATGAAATTCCCGTGAGTGAATATCTTGTTCCCTTGGGTCAGGAGGGGGACGAGTTTATGCGCCTTAAAAAGGCGTTTTCGGATGTCGAACGCGACCTGGAACACTTGATTGCGATTTTGAATGAGCGCAACAAGGGTGGTCAAGACGCGAAGATTTTCGAAGGTCACCTGATGATGCTCGGAGACCCGCTTTTCAAGAAAGAAGTGGGCGTGCATGTAGCTGAGAATCGGATTAATGCCGAGGCAGCAGTAAAGAAGGGCGTCAATAAATTCCGCAAACAATTCGAGCGGATGAATGACGACTACTTTAGAGAGCGCGTACGCGATTTGGATGACATTGAGCGTCGTTTATTGCGCGCTTTGACCGGCTTTACGACGAAGGCGGCACATTTGGAGCTCACGATGCCGTGCGTAATCGTGGCCGACGATTTGACGCCTAGTGAGACGGTGCAGTTGCCACGCGAATATGTCTTGGGCTTTGCTACGAATGGCGGGTCAACGACGAGTCATGTGGCGCTCCTTGCCAGGGCAATGGGTATTCCTTGTGTAACGGGGCTTAATATCGTCACTGAGCGCGTCAAGCCGGGCATGATGGTTTTACTGGATGGTACCTCGGGAACAATTACGGTTGATCCGGATAAGCAGGCGGTGCTTGACTTTGGTAAGCTCATTGAGCGTCAAAAGGCGGCGGAAGAACTGATTAAGGATGGAAAGCCCGCCGGCACTTTGAAAGATGGCGGGGAAGTAAAGATTTTCGCGAATGTTCATCCGGGCGTGCCGTTTGGCGCATTAAAGGATATGGGCGCGAGGGGTATTGGACTTTATCGAAGCGAATATCTGTGGCTCAATGGAGAAAAGGAGCCGACCGAAGAAGAACAGTTCAAGGCCTATAAAGAGGCAGCGGAGTTTGTAAAGACGTTGGGCGCGGAGGCGACTCTCACGATCCGCGCGTTGGATATTGGAGGAGACAAGACCGTTAAAGGAATTACGGTAAAAGAGGCGAATCCGTTTTTGGGAAATCGGTCGATTCGCTATCTCCTTTCTTCGCGCGAGGTTTTAAGAACTCAGCTAAAGGCAATCTTGCGCGCGTCGGCATTTGGTCCGATTAAGATTATGTATCCCATGGTAAGCTGCGTCGAGGAGATGAAAGAGGCGGCAGTCACGATGGAAGAAGTGAAGCGCGACCTGGACGAAAAGGGGATTGATTACGATAAAAAGATTCAGGTGGGCGTGATGATTGAGGTGCCGGCGGCGGCACTTAATGCGCAGGCGTTGGTAAAATATAGCGATTTCTTCTCGATTGGTACGAATGACCTTATTCAATATACGATGGCGGCAGATCGTTCCAACGAGGAAGTGGCGCATCTTTATCAGCCCACTCATCCGTCGGTCCTCTTTTTGATGGAGCGGATTATCCACGTGGCGAACGCGGCGAAGATTCCGGTGTCAGTCTGTGGTGAGTCGGCATCAGATCCGATTATTGGCATTTTGTGGGCGAGTTTGGGAACCGACATCCTTTCGATGTCGTCCACGTATATTCCCGTGATGAGCAAGATTTTGCGGCGGCTGACGAGGGCGGACTTGGACGAGTACCGGGCGCTTGCGATGAGCTTTACGAATGGCGAGACGGGCGGAGAGATTCTGGACGCCTGTAGGAAATGGATGGAATCGAAGATTCCCGACTTGGATAGTTTGTTGATTTAGCCATGGAGAGGTGTAGAGGTGGAGAATAAAATTGTGAAGAGAGTACTTGTAACAGGATCTTCTAGAGGGATAGGCAAGGCGATCGCGGAGACACTTGCGGCGAGTGGCTTTGAGGTGGTGACGCACAGTGTGAAGAGCGCGGGAACAACTTTACAGTTTGATATTGCCGACCGCGAAGCAGCTAAGGCGGCAATTGAAAAAGATATTGAAAAGAATGGTCCTTACTACGGCGTCGTTTTGAACGCGGGAATTAATCGCGACAATCCTTTCCCGGGGATGGAAGATAATGAATGGGACGCGGTTATTGATACGGATTTGACGGGCTTTTACAATGTTCTTAAGCCTTGCATTATGCCGATGATTCAGGCGCGTGCGGGCGGCAGAATTGTGGCTTTGTCGTCAGTTAGTGGTGTGGCGGGTAATCGTGGTCAGGTCAATTATTCTGCCGCCAAGGCGGGACTAATTGGTGCATGTAAGGCGCTCGCGGTGGAGATGGCGAAGCGTGGCATTACGGTGAATGCGATTGCGCCGGGCGTCATTGAGACGGAGATGATTTCGAGTATGGCGGAGTTCCAGGACGAAGTCAAGAAGGCAATTCCGATGCGTAGGTTTGGGCGGCCGGAAGAGGTCGCGAGCCTGGTAAACTATTTAATGAGTGATGGCGCGGGATATATTACGCGTCAGGTGATTAGTGTGAATGGAGGCTTGTGCTAGGTCATGGTAGGTCGTGTTAGGTCATTTTTAGGGTCTTTAAGGTCTGTATGGTCTTTAGGGTCTGTAGGGGCTAAAGAGTCGGATGGGCGCTTCTTTACGAGGCTTGACTGGAGTGCGTTCTGGACGGCAACGATTGTCACGTTCCTAGTCTACTTCTTTACCTTGGGTCCGAGCGTAGGCTTGGAAGACTCGGGCGAACTTGCGACGGCGGCAGCACATTTGGGCGTTCCGCATCCGCCGGGCTATCCTTTCTGGACACTCTGCAGTTGGATCTTTTGCAAGCTCTTTTTCTGGGTTTCGTATATGGGTCATCCGACGCCTGCGTGGTGCGTGAGCCTTTGCTCGGCCACCTTCGGTGCATTTGCCGCCGGTTTTACGGCAATGCTTATTTGCCGCAGTGCCTATGACTTTGTCGGCAATAAGCTACTTTGCTTTGCAGGTGCGGTGGGCGGCGCGTTGACATTCTCCTTGTCTCCGGTTGAGTGGAGTCAGTCCACGATTGTGGAAATTTATTCCTTGAATGCCTTCTTCCTGATGTGGGTATTCCTTTTGTCGTATCGTTGGATGAAGAAGCCGAGCGACAAGATCTTGTGGCTTACGGCGTTCATTTTTGGTTTGGGCCTTACGAATTATCAGGTTCTTTTGTTTGCGATTGTGCCTTTGGCGATTATTATCTTAATGACCAATTGGCAGATGTTCCGCGATGTGTTCATTTATCTGATTCCGGTCGCGCTGACGTATCAGATTTTGCAGGTGGGGCAGTTAGGGCGTGCGTCGGCGATGATGCAGGCCGATGTCATCAATAAGCACGCGGGATTAGGGCAGGTCGGAGCCTGCCCGAGCAGTACACTTATTGGGCTTGGACTTGTGGTGCTTTTGGCAACGTGTATTTATACCTATTATAAGAAGAATGATAAGTATTTCCTTTATGGTGCAGGGGCGGGACTAGGAATTATGATCCTTGAGAGTATTCTCTTGACCCAAAAGGAAA
>R14__coassemble_572_pt1 | contig 24407 bp, 24 predicted proteins | sample R14__metabat2_high_PE_004 | metagenome-assembled genome bin R14 | reverse complement strand
GGCATGAAGATTGCCATGGTGGTGAGTCGCTTCAATAGCTTCCTCACCGAGCAGCTCGTCAAGGGCGCCGTGGATGCGTTCGTGCGTCATGGTGGTAAGGAAAAGGATTTGACTCTCGTTCGAGTTCCCGGCGCGTACGAAATTCCGGTGGCGGCTTTGAAGCTTGCGACCTCGAAGGGCGTGGACGCAGTGGTGGCCTTGGGCGCGGTGGTGCAGGGCGCGACGGCGCACGCGGAGCTCATCAATCACACAACGAGCGAAGCTTTTGCCAAGATTGCGCTCAAGACCGGAGTGCCGGTGTGCGACGGTATCGTTGCTGCCGAGAATCTCGAGCAGGCCGTGGAACGCTGCGGCACCAAGCAGGGCAACAAGGGCGCGTCCGCGATGACCGCCGCCATCGAGATGGTTAATGTTCTCAAAGCTCTTTAATTCGTAAATAATAAGGATACAAACAAATGGCAGTTAAGAAAGTTGCGTTTTTAACCGCGGGCGGCCTCGCTCCGTGTCTCTCGAGCTCGATTGGATTCTTGATCGACGAGTACAACAAGAAGGCTCCTGAAGTTGAGATGATTGGCTATGTGAATGGCTACATGGGTCTCTTGAAGGGTGATTCCATCCCCGTGACGCCGGAAGTGCGCAAGAATGCGCTCATCCTCACCCAGCACGGTGGCAGCCCTATTGGCAATAGCCGCGTCAAGCTCACGAACGTCAAGGATTGCGTCAAGCGCGGCCTCGTCAAGGAAGGTGAAGACCCCTTGAAGGTTGCGGCGGACCAGCTCGTTAAGGACGGAGTGGATGTCCTTCACACGATTGGCGGCGATGACACCAACACTACGGCGGCGGACCTCGCCAAGTACCTCGCGGAGAATAATTATCCCTTGATCGTCGTTGGTCTTCCCAAGACGATTGATAACGACGTCTACCCGATTAAGCAGTCGCTCGGCGCGTGGACCGCGGCCGAAGAAGGTGCGAAGTTCTTCCTCAATGTTGTTAAGGAAAATAGCGCCAATCCGCGCGCGCTCACCATTCACGAAGTGATGGGTCGTAACTGCGGCTGGCTTACTTACAAGACGGCGCAGGTATATCGCAAGATGCTCAACGAGAAGGTTGAATTCCTTCCTGAGTTCGGCCTTAATAAGCTCCGTCAGGATGTGCACGCGGTGTATATTCCCGAGTGTAAGATTGACTTCAAGCACGAGATTCCGCGCCTCCGCAAGATCATGGATACTTGCGACAGCGTCAACATCTTCGTGTCCGAGGGTGCGGGCGTCGCCGATATCATCAAGCAGATGAAGAAGCGTGGTGAGGAAGTGCCGGTGGACGCATTTGGTCATCCGCGTCTTGACAAGGTGAATGTCGGTCAGTGGCTTGGCAAGCGCTTTGCCGAAGAGCTCAACGCCGAGAAGGTGCAGGTCTTCAAGTCTGGTTACTTCGCTCGTGCGGCGGCACCTTGCAAGAAGGATCTTAAGCTTATCGAAAAGTGCGCGCGCAAGGCAGTTGAGTGCGCGATGAATGGTATCTCCGGCGTTGTCGGTCCCGATGAGGACAAGAACGCCGAAATCCGCGCGTGCGAATTTACTCGCATTGCCGGTGGCAAGCCGTTCAATGTCCGCAAGGGCAGCTTCCGCAAGATGCTCGGCGAGATTGGTCAGCCCAAGCCCCGCAAGAAAAGGAGCGTGAAGTAAGATGGTCGCGAAGGGTATTATTCTCGAGTACGACTATGTGATCCCGCAGGGTCCTGAGTCGCTCTTCGAGGCGATGAAAGAATTCTTCGCCAATCTTGATGGTATTAATTACGACAAGATTGCCGAGGCGCGCTGGATGGCGGGCAAGAACTTCCAGAAGGCGCTCCTTGAATACTTCCCTGTCTTGAAGACCAAGAAAACGGTACAGAAGACGGCGCGTGATATCCCTGTGTATCTTCAGAAGTTCTATACGAGCAAGATTCAGAACGAGGGCGTGGACGCCAAGTTCAAGAAGCTCGTAAAAGAACTCGAAGCGAAGGGCCTCAAGGTTGTCATTGCGACGCGTGCGGACACAAATAAGGTCGCTGATCAGTTTGCGGATGTGGTTTCCGATAATGTGAAGCTCTATCATTTCAATTCTGCTACTTATGGTAACGTGAAGTGGGATGCGTGGGGCTTTGCGCTTAAGGAAATAGGTACCGACGCGCGCGCAACGTACGCGGTTACCGGTTCGGGATTTGGAGTGAAGAGCGCGATTCAGGCTCGTCATCCCGCAATTGCGGTCATGACTCCGCATACTGAATGGCAGGACTTCACCGGTGCGGATCTTATCATTTCCAACATCTACGACGCGCCCAATCAGAAGAAGCTTTTTAAGCAGTTGGGTATCGCCTAAGATGAACGGAATCGAAAGACTTCACGAAATTACAACCCGTCTCAGGAATCCTGAGACGGGTTGTCCTTGGGATAGGGTTCAGACGCTAAAAACCCTGAAGCCTTGCGTTCTCGAGGAAACGTATGAGCTCCTGGCGGCAATGGATAGGCCTGAGGATCAGGAGAATCACATCGAAGAATTGGGCGATGTCCTGTTGCAAGTCATGTTCCAGAGCGTCATGGCCGAGCAGGAAGGAAAGTTCACCTTTGATGATGTCGCGAACGCGGTTGCGGACAAGCTTGTTCGCCGCCATCCGCATGTCTTTGGTAACGTGGATGCGAATGACGAAGCGACGGTGATGAGGAACTGGGAACGCATCAAACAGATGGAGCATCGCAAGGAGTTGCGCCATAGCGCACTTGATGGCGTCCCGGATGCACTTCCAGCCCTTTTGAAGGCGCAGCGCAGTCAGGAGAAAGCCGCGCGAATTGGTTTTGAAAAGACATACGACGGTGATTCGTTCGGCGAGAAGCTCTTTCAGATGTGCAAGGAAGCGAAGCGACAGGGAATTGATGCCGAGAGTGCGCTTAACGAAGTGACGGCTAAGTTTGCCGCCGAGTTTCGTCAGTGGGAAGCCCAGAAGAAGATTGAAGGTTGAGGTCGAAGGTTGACAAAGGTTGTTATATCTTTAGGTAGCAACCTTGAGCCGCGTAAGGAATTTCTTCAACAGGCGCGAGTGCGGCTAGGGGAATTGGGCGCGATAGTCAAGGCGAGCGCGGTTATTGAGACCGAGCCAGTTGAAGTGCCGCCGGAGTTTAAGGATTTAAAGTTTTTGAATCAGCTCCTCGTGATGGATACCGATTTGCCGCCCGAGGAGTTTTCGCGTGCGATGCACCAAATCGAGGATGATCTCGGCCGGGTGCGCACCGTTAAGAACGGCCCGCGCACTATTGATATCGATATGCTGGATTATGAAGGCGTTAAAATGGACACCCCTGAGCTGACGCTTCCGCATCCGCGCGCCTGGCAAAGAGATTTTGTGAAAGAGTTATGGAAGACGTTGTAACCCTGGATTTCGGTGATCAGCAAAGCGCCGCCCAGAAGAACGACGGCTGGATGCAGTCGCGCTATTATTCCGAAGATGGCGAGAGCGTGAAGGAGTTTCTTTCTTTCAATAAGACGCACGACATTAATAAGTTCGTCATCTTGACCAATGCTGAGAAAGATGCGCTTAAGGTCGAGAAGGTCAAGTATCGTGCGCTATACCCCGAGGTAATTGCCCGCCTGGAGCTTAAGGATAAACTTTCCCAGACCTTCATTGCGCTCTCTAACGGTGAAATGCGTCGTGCTCTCATCGCCCGCGCAATTTTAATGTCGCCCAAAAAGCTCATTCTCCACCATCCCACTGCCGGCGTCGACCCGACATGGAGAGAGAAGTTTCGAGAAGTATTCGCATGGGTGTGTAGTCAAGGTATCTCGCTTGTTATTGAGGGCGAGGCCGAGCCAGAGCGAAGTCCCGTTGGGAGGGGCCGCCCGGTATTCCGTGGAGGGCGCCCGGAGGGAGCTTCGGCTGGCGAGGCCGTTGTTGCCCTAAAAGACATTTGTATCTCTTTCGGCAAGCGCAAACTCTTCGACCACTTCAATTGGACCGTTCGCAAAGGCGAGCGTTGGATTATTCGTGGACCTAATGGCTGTGGCAAGACGACTTTGATGGCGCTCATCACCGGTGATAGCCCCCTTGGCTACGCTAACGACGTCACCGTCTTCGGTCAAAAGCGCGGCGCCGGGAGTATCCTCTCGAAGGTTCGCGATCGCATTGGCATTGTCTCCACTGAGATGCAGACATATTTAGGCCTCTCTCCGGAGGAATGCCTCGCGAAGGCCTGTTCCCACTCCATAGACCTCCTCATCCTCGACGAGCCCTGCCTCAATCTGTCACCCGCAAGGGCGTCGGCGCTGTGCCGTAAAATTAGTGGTTTTTTGAGGAAAAAACGCAATTTAACTGCAATATGTATTGTACATCGCGATGAACACGTGCCAAAAGGGTTTACGAATCTCCTTGACCTTTCTCGCGATATATGATAAAATATATCTAATACTTGAGTAAAAGTGGACCGGTAGCTCAGTCGGTCAGAGCGGGGGACTCATAATCCCTTGGTCGTGGGTTCAAGTCCCGCCCGGTCCACCAATCTTCTATGAAACACATGATAAAGAACCTATTGCTTCTCGCGTGCGCGTGCACGTTAGGCGGTTGTGCCTCGGTGGAAATCACCGAGCCGGGCGCTATTGAAGGCTTGTGTTTTTCGGGAAATCACCGTCCGTGTGGCACTGAAGATCACGCGGTCGTGGTGTATAATTCCTCGATTGACTTCTTGCATTGGCCGATTCTTTCCGGTTCAATGGATTGGAATGAAGAGGATGATCGTCTCTGCAATCATCCGGCCTTTGGCAATGAGCTTACCCAAGAAAAGTTCATTAACGTGTTGGAGAGGGTCGCGGAGCGAGAAAATTGTATTATTACGAACATAGAGCTCGACCACGTGAAGGATTTCCCATTTGGTTTCACTACTAGCTGGCAGGATGTAATTCGGTGGATTTTCCCCATGCAGACCATGTCCTGTTCGGCAATTTTGCGTACCAAGGAGCCTGAAGATGAAGATGCTGATTAATGTTTTGTCTGTACTGATAATGGCATCTTTGCTATCCGGTTGCTTTGCGCAGTGCAATTATCTTGCTCGTGAAATCCCCGATGAAAATGGAACGGTGATAGGAACGGTTTTTTGTGAGAATTCGCAATATAAGCTTCTTTTTTCCGTGCCGATTTCCGCTGGTAAGCCTTGGAAAGAGGGACCTTATAGCGAGTGGAATCATGGAATCGATTTCTTTTCTACGCACAATCTTCTTATGGATAACATGCAGATGGTGCGTTTGGTGCAGGAAGAATTGGGCGGCTCCCATATTGCCGAAATCCGCACGGAAGTGGAGACGAAATCGGCCTGGTCGCTGTTCCTGATTGATCGCGAGGTCTTCCGCACGAGCGCCACAATCATGAAATGAATTTGAAAGTAAATGAATAAGCAATGAAACAGAAACAGATGCGTTCGGGCGCACAGGCGCTCGTTGATTCTCTCGTCAAGGCCGGCACCGAGGTACTCTTTGGCTATCCTGGTGGTGCGGTTTTGGACATTTTTAATTGTCTTCCCGAGGCGAACATGAAGTTTGTTCTTGGCCGTCATGAGCAGGGTTGTGCCCACATGGCAGACGGCTACGCGCGCGCAACCGGTAAGCCCGGCGTGTGTCTCGTTACCTCCGGTCCCGGCGCAACGAATGTGGTGACTGGCCTTGCCACCGCCAATATCGACGGCATTCCAATGGTCGTTATTACTGGCCAGGTGGGCTTGCCGCTTATTGGTACCGACGCCTTCCAGGAGGCGGACACTACTGGCATTACTCGCGCTATTACCAAGCACAATTTCCTCGTGCACAGTGCAGACGAAATTCCTGAGACTGTTGCCCAGGCATTTTATATTGCTACCCATGGTAAGCCCGGTCCCGTTGTTATCGACATCCCGAAGAACTGTCAGCAGGCGCTTACTGATGCCGAGTATCCCGAGCGCGTTTCCCTTCGTGCGTATCATCCCGAGCACGCACCGAACCCCAACGATCTCAATAAGTTCGCCAAGCTCTTCAATGCCGCTAAGCGTCCTGTTATTTATGCGGGCGGCGGTGTGATTGCTTCTGGCGCAGCGGCAGATGTTGCCGCCCTCGCACACAAGGCGCAGGCGCCCGTGGCGACGACCTTTATGGGTCTTGGCGCATTTGACGAACATGACGATCTTGCGCTCGGCATGGCCGGCATGCATGGTGCTGCCTACTCGAATTGGGCGATTCACGAGGCGGATTTGATTGTCGCTCTTGGCGTTCGCTTCTCGGATCGCGTTACCGGCAATATCAAGCTCTATGCTCCCGAGGCAAAGATTATTCATGTCGATTGCGATCCCGCCTCCATTAACAAGAACGTGAAGGTTGAGCTGGGCATTTGCGCGGACATCAAGGATGTCCTCACCACGGTCGCAAGCCGCATCAAGTCGAATACTCATGACGAGTGGCTCAAGAAGATTGCCGGCTGGAAGAAGTCGCATCCGCTTAGCTACAAGAAGATGCACGAAGAAGTCATTATGCCGCAGTCGGTCATCGAGGCGATTGACAAGGTGACGAATGGCGAAGCCTTGGTTGTTACCGATGTCGGTCAGCACCAGATGTGGAGTGCGCAGTATTTCCGTCACAATACTCCCCGCAATTTCATCAGCTCTGGCGGCATGGGCACGATGGGCTTTGGCATTCCTGCCGCCATCGGCGCCGGCTTCGGTCAGCCGCACAAGAAAGTCGTTTGCGTTTGCGGTGATGGCGGTGCGCAGATGACGTTCGAGGAAATTGTCGTTGCAGTCGAGCACAAGGTGCCGGTCACGTTTGTTATTATCAATAATGAGTGTCTCGGTATGGTTCGTCAGTGGCAGCAGCTTTTCTACAAGCAGCGCTACGCGGGTTCGATTCTCTCCGTGAAGGGCCGCATGGCGAATGAGCGTCTCGATCAGGACCTTCCCTATGATTACCTCCCGGACTTCAATCTTCTCGGCAAGGCGCATGGCGCGGATGTCTATCGCGTCATTGACCCTGCCAAGCTCGAGTCCACGCTGCGCACCGCGGTTGAAAGCGGCAAGACGAGCGTCGTGGAAGTTATCGTGGAGCCGCGCGCGAATGTCTACCCGATGATCCCCGGCGGCAAATCGGCAAGTGAAATGATCTTTGAATAAGAGGCCCATCATGGAAAAACCAATTTATCGTTTTAATTGCTTTGTGGAGAATAAGCCCGGCGTTTTGGCGCGTATTGTGGGCCTTATCTCCGGACGCGGCTATAACATTCAGGCACTCAATGTGGGCCCGACGGAAGACGGCACTGTTTCCAAGATGAAAATCGATGTCGTCTGCACCGATGACAGTGTCGTTGAACAGATTCTTTTGCAACTTAGAAATCAAGTGAACGTGATTGAAGTCACGGCTCGTAAACGTTAAGGAGATAACCATGGGTTACCATTCAGTAGTCTGCATCAAGCAGGTTCCGGATACCGGCAAGGTCACCGGCGATGCCATGAAGGCGGACGGTACGATCAACCGCGCGGCTTTGCCCGCAATTTTCAACCCCGAAGACAAGAACGCGCTTGAGGCGGCACTTAAGGTCCGTGATCAGCACGGCGGCAAAGTAACTGTCATTACGATGGGTCTTCCCGCCGCTTGCAATATTTTGCGTGAAGCTTTGATGTGCGGCGCCGACGAGGCGTTTCTCATCACCGACCGCCGCGCGGCTGCTTCGGATACGCTCGCGACGAGCTACATTCTCTCGCAGGCCGTGAAGAAGCTTAATCCCGATCTCGTCTTTTGCGGACGCCAGGCTATCGATGGTGACACCGCTCAGACGGGCCCTCAGATTGCGGAAAAGATTGGCGCTACGCTCGTTACCTATCTCGAAGGTCTTGAGATTAAGGATGGCTTTGCGTACGCTACGCGTAACATCGGCACCGGCACGGAGAAGATCAAGGCCAAGCTTCCCGCGCTCTTCACAGTGATGGAGAAGTGCGGTGACTTGCGTCCCCAGGTCGTTCGTCGTACGATGAAGTACAAAAAGTTCAAAGCTCCGGCGGAAGGCGGCGAGGGCATTGGCCAGTGGACGCTCGATGATATCGGCTGTGATATGTCGCGTTGCGGCAAGGCGGGCTCGCCGACCTTGGTCAACAAGATTGTGAACGTCGTCCTCGCGGGCGGTGCTTTCCAGGAATTCCAGCCGACGGATGAGGATATTAATAAGCTCATCGGTGGCCTCATCGCGGATCACACCATCGGCTAAGGGAAGGAGAAGATTTATCATGGATAGAAATCAAGGTGAAGTTTGGATTTTCGCGGAGCAGGAAGATGGCGTTCTTAGCGATGTCGCCATTGAGCTCCTCGGCAAGGGTCGCGATCTCGCAGATACCCTCAAGGTTCCGCTCGCGGCCGTGCTTTTGGGTCACAAGGTTGAAGGTCTCGCCACGAAGCTCTTCGAGCAGGGTGCGGACAAAGTGCGCCTAGTCGATGACCGCGCACTCGAGCATTATCAGAACCGTAGCTATCGCGAAGTGATGATGGAGCTCATCAATGAGATTCATCCGCAGATTTGCGTCTTTGGCGCTACCTCGATGGGACGCGATTTGGCGCCGTCGATTGCTTCGGCGCTCCGTTGCGGACTTACCGCGGACTGCACGGAACTTAAGATTGGCGACTACACCGATCCCGTTGCCAAGGAAGACTTTAAGAATCTTTTGATGCAGTGCCGCCCGGCTTTTGGTGGCAACATCATTGCGACCATTGTCAATCCTCGCAACTGGCCGCAGATGGCGACCGTGCGTGAGGGCGTTATGAAGGCGCTCGACCCTCAGCCGGGTCGTAAGGGCGAGCTCGTTAAGCACACCGCCAAGTGCCTTGATGGCATGGAACTCCCGGTGGAGGTTATTGAAGTCCTCCGCAAGGCGAAGACCGTGAATCTCAAGGCCGCGCGTATCATCGTCGCGGGTGGCGCCGGCGTCGGCGGCGCGGAAAACTTCAAGCTCCTTCACGAGCTTGCGGATGTCCTTGGCGGCACCGTGGGCGGCACTCGTGCGGCAGTCGACCTCGGTTACTGCGAACACGAGCGTCAGATTGGTCAGACCGGTACGACCGTTCGCCCCGCGCTTTACATCGCGTGCGGCATTTCGGGTGCGGTGCAGCATTTGGCCGGCATGCAGGAATCTCAGAAGATCATTGCGATCAATACCGATAAGGACGCGCCTATCTTCGCGGTGGCGCACTACGGTATCGTGGGCGATTTGAATGTCGTCCTTCCCAAGATGATCAAGGCAATTAAGGCAAAGGCGGTTTAATCATGGCAAATTTCTATAAAGACAATCCGGAAATCGAAGAGATTATCGACGCCCTCGATTTGCACGAGGTGGCGGCACTTCAGGAGAACAACTTTGAGTTCCATAAGGAATATGACTTCGCCCCGGAAAATGCGGACGACGCCATCGATAACTACAAGCGCGCGCTCAACACCTGCGGCGAAATCTGCGGCAATCGCATTGCGCCCACGGCCGAGGAGACGGATAAGGTCGGCAACATCCTTAACGAGGATGGCACCGTTACTTACACCCCCGGCGTGCAGAAGGCCATTAAGTGGATGGGTGACTCCGGCCTTTCGGGTTGTACCATTCCTTATTACTTGGGCGGACTTAACATGCCGTGCACCATCCTCACTGCGACGAATGATATCGTTTCGCGTGCGGACTGCGCACTCATGAATATCTATGGCCTCCAGGGCATTGCCGAGACCATCAATTCCTTCGCCGATGAAGACATTAAGAAGGAATATGTTCCGAAGCTTTGCGATGGTACCTACACGGGCGCGATGGTGCTTACCGAACCTGATGCCGGTTCCGACCTCCAGAGCGTAAAGTGCATGGCGTATCAGGACGAAAAGGGCAATTGGTTCGTGAACGGCGTCAAGCGCTTCATCACCAATGGTTGCGGTGATGTGCTTCTCGTCCTCGCCCGTACCGAGCCTGGCACCACCAACGGCGCCGGTCTCTCTTGCCTCTTGGTTGAGAAGGGCCCGACCGTCAAGGTTCGCCGCCTCGAGCACAAGCTCGGCATCAATGGTTCGCCCACTTGCGAACTCGTCTTCAAGGATTCGCCCGCCAAGCTTATCGGTAAGCGTAAACGCGGACTTATTACCTATGTTATGGCGCTTATGAATGGCGCTCGCGTGGGCATTTCCGCACAGGCAACCGGCGTTGCTGAAGCGGCCTATCGTGCCGCCCGTGAATACGCCGCCTCGCGTAAGCAGTTTGGCGTTTCCATCGATAACTTCCCCGCGCTTCGCGAGCTTATGACCAATATGTCGGTCGAGCTTTCCGCAAGCCGCGTCTTGGCGTATTACGGCTCTAAGTCGGTCGATATGGAAAATGGCCTCACCAAGGCGGGTAACGATCGCATGCGCATGAAGAAGTATGCGGGCTTTAATAAGATGCTCACCCCGATGGCCAAGTACTACGCCTCCGAAATGGCGATGCGCGTCACTAATGGCGCGGTTGCGGTTCTCGGTGGCTCGGGCTACATGAAGGATTACCCCGTGGAGCGTTACCTCCGCGATGCGCGCATCTGCTCCATCTACGAGGGCACCTCGCAGCTCCAGGTCGTTGCCGCCATTGCCGGCGTGATGGCCGGGCTCTACAACGATGTCGTCGCGGACATTCTTAAGGACACCGCGCCGAAGGCGGAAATTGCCGCCCTCGCGAAGGAGCTTGATGCCGCTGTCGAGTACGTGAAGGGTCAGTCTGAAGAGTATCGCGCGCTTCATGCGCGTCGTCTTGTCGATGGTGCCATCGCGGTTATCTGCGCGGCCCTCTTCCAGCTTCTTGCCACCAAAAATGAGAAGCGTAACTTGCATCTCAATTACTGGATCAAGAACATGTTCCCGGCTGCTCAGGCGGGTCTCAAGGTTGCCGTTAGCGGCTACTCGGAATCGGTCTCCGATTTCGATACCTTGGCACCCATGCCCAAGAATGTGGATTAATCAGGAATAGTGGATTAGGAATTAAGTATGAAGATTTTGGGAGAAAAGATCTTTGCGCGCGATAAGGAGGGTAAACTCCTCGCGCGCATTGGTACACTCTTCCTTAAAACCCCGGGGCTCGTCACGCTTCCCGGCGTGCACGCAATGCAGCGCCAGATGTGGATTGACGAGCTCAATCGGGGTCGCGATATTGACCATCCTCTTTCGATGGAGGAAGAGGATGCCGAACTTGCAGAGTCGGTGGACCTCATTTTCACCGACGATCATGTCCTCATTCGCCCCGATCCCGATCGTATGGATTTGGCGTTTCAGGCGGACGAGGTCCTGCAAACGATGGTTGATAAACGCGTTATTCGCTTTTTGAATCCCTCCTCTGCCAAAGTTCGCAAGGCAATTACTGAGCGTGGCGAAAACTGGCGCATTTCGCGTCAGCCGATCTCGCAGGAGGATATGGCTGAGCTTATCGAGCACAGTAAGGTGCCGATTTGCGAGACCCCGATTTACTACTATAATCGCACCACCGGTACGCGCTTTGTGACCGTTTCCTCTCTGAATGAAGTGGAAAGCTTTGATCATGTTCGGTTCCGTCGTCAGATTACGGAATTCGTGAGTGGACTAAATAAGCGCAATCGCCGCGGACTCCCCGAAGTGGATCTCTTCCCGACTACTACACCGATTGAGATCAAGAAGGAGTGGAAGTCGCTCGATGTGCCGATGCTTTCGGATGACGAGCTAAAGGCAAAGGTGCATGAAATTGATCAGGCCTGGCGCGTTTCTCTGCCGCCGGAACTTCGTGACGAGACGCCCACGAATTACGAATGGCGCAATTTGATGTGCGAGACGATTACGCAGGGCGCGCCGCAGAATACGGCCGACACCGCGGAACTTGTTTCTGGCATTGCGAGCGAATTCTATCGTCAGATTGAATGGCTCCCCGGTGCACGTATTGTGGATGGCGAAGTCGTTTTTGATTCGCTTTACGAGATGGCGCGTAAGACCCAGGATCCGAAGCTCTTGGAAATCTGCGATCCTCGCGTGCGCGCGTTCATCTTTAATATTACGCGCGTCTTTGGCGATTTGGAATATGTGAACATTGGGCGCATCGTGAATTCCCTTGCGCGCCATCCCATTCCCGGATCGCGTCGCGGCCACGTGTACATTATGCAGTATCGCCAGCGCGGCATGACCAGCCCAAAGATTTACATAATTCGTATGCAGAAGTGGGGCGTTTCCGAGCATCTCGATGAAGGCAAGGATATGCTTACGGCAATTTTGCAGTCGGATGAATATTCTGACTACGTCCTGGACCGTTCGCTTATGTGCCGTCAGCTCGGAATGAATCTGCCCCCCAGAACGGGTTATGGACACTTTACTGAAAAGTACATAGGTCGTAATGAGTACAATGGTTGCTCGGTTAAAACCGTTTACTTCATGCGTCCTTATATTGCGGGCTACGCGTCGGACAAGATCCCGCTTGCCAAGTATCGCAATCCCGCGTTCGCGTTTAAGTTCGCTCGCCTGATGGGTAAGGCTGCCGCCGTCGATCTCGTCGTCGGCCGTCGTTCTAGCGAGACGAAGGAGCTTCTTTTCGATCACAACTACGAAATCGTGGTTTTGGACGAGCAGGGTATTCCTTCAGATATCGCGATTACGAGCCAGGCGGGCACGTTCGTGAATTACGAGCACGAGCTCGAGGATTTCGTCGCGCAGTACGCAAACTGCGTGGCGCGCCGCCGCAAATATGTGACTGATTATCCGAATTTCATTGATCACTTCCTCGTCGGCTTCCAGTTGAAACTGGGCGAAATGAAGGCCGATTATCTCGCGCACAAGAATGCGTACGAAAATCTCTTTGCAGATCGTCCGTACGATACGAATGGCTCGGGTGCCTATCGCTGGGCTCGCACCTTGAAGCGCCTCGGGAATCTTGAGGCTGGGAAACTCACGGACCTACTTAGAAGGGCGATTGATAAAATTGCTTAAGTATACGCTAAAACGACTCCTGGAATTGGTGCCCACCACGGTGGGCATCCTCTTGCTCACGTTTTTGCTCTTCAATGTTGTCGGTGGTTCGCCCGCGGAAACGGTTCTCGGTAAGAACGCGACGAAGGAGTCGATAGCGGCCTTTAATCACAAGTGGGGCTACGATAAGCCCCTTGTGTGGTCGATGGATAGTCAGTTTGTCAATTTCCTCACCTCACTCGCGAAAGGCGACTTCGGCTACTCGCTCGAAATGAATGAGCCGGTCGCCCAAGTTCTTGCGCGTGGCGTTGGCCCCTCGCTTTCGCTCACCGTGCCGATTCTTTTGGGCGGCAGTGTGGTCGCCTTGATGCTCGCAACCGCAAGTGCCGCCGCGCGTGGCACTTGGGTGGACAAGTCCGTGCTCGGTTGCTCCACTATTTTGATGAGCGTTAATTATGTCGTCTGGGTGTTGGCTGGACAGTTTATTCTTTCCTTCAAGCTTGGGCTTTTCCCCGTCTGGGGTTACGAGAGCGCATTCTACCTGGCGCTCCCGGTGTTGATTGGCATTGTTTCTTCCCTCGGCATTGATGTGCGATTCTTTAGAACTGCCATTTTGGACGAAATCTACAAGCCTTATGTCGTCACTGCGCGCGCGAAGCATCTCTCCAAATCGCGCATTCTTTTTTCTCACGTGATGCCGAACGCATTGATCCCGATTGTGACTTATATTTCGCTTTCCATTCCTTGGCTCTTCACGGGCTCCTTGCTCCTTGAGAGCTTTTTCGGCATCCCTGGCCTTGGCAACATTTCCATTAACGCCATTCACTCCGCGGACATGGCGGTTGTCCGTGCGCTTGTGGTCCTGGGCGCGATTCTATATCAGCTCGTCAATCTCGCGACGGACCTTATCTATGCACTTCTTGACCCGAGGGTAAGACTATGATGAAACTTGGCGCACATATTTCTTCCGCGGGCGGCTACATGGCGATGGCGAAAACCGCCCAGTCGATTGGCGCGAATGTCTTTCAGTTCTTCACCCGCAATCCGCGCGGCGGCACTTCGAAGCCGCTCGATGTAAAGGACGTGGAAGCCTTTAATCAATTTGCCGCCGCAAATGGCATTGGCCCCATCCTTGCTCACGCGCCTTATACCTTAAATGCCGCCGCCGCCAAGCCGAATCTTCTTCAGTTTGCGGAAGAAACGATGCTCGATGATTTGGAACGCCTCGAGTTCACTCCCGGCGCGCTCTACAATTTCCACCCGGGTTCGCACGTTGGTCAGGGAATCGAGAAGGGTATTGAACTTATTTCGGGAATCCTTAGTCGCATCCTCGCGGTTAAGCCGTGGAAGACCACGATCCTTCTTGAAACTATGGCCGGTAAGGGCAGCGAAGTCGGCGGCAAGTTTGAAGAACTTAAATCCATTCTGGCAGGGGTGGACTTTAGTCCATCCGTCGGCGTCTGTCTCGACACTTGCCACGTCTGGGACGGCGGCTACGACATTGTCAATGACCTCGATGGCGTCCTCTCCGAATTTGATAAGGTCATTGGTCTTAATCGTCTCAAGGCCATTCACTTGAACGACTCCAAGAATTCGCTTGCCTCGCACAAGGACCGCCACGAGAAGATTGGTCAGGGTCACTTGGGGCTCGAGGCCATTTCGCGAATCATCAATCATCCCCAGCTTCGCGACTTACCATTTTATTTGGAAACTCCAAATGAACTACCGGGTTACCAGTCAGAAATAACTTTACTGAAAGGACTACGCGTATGATGACATTCAATGATCCTCGCAAACTCCAGTTGTGGTGCAATCTCCGTCGCCTCAAAAAGCAGAAGATCGCGCTCATCCCGACAATGGGTGCATTGCACGAAGGTCATCTCTCGCTTATCGAGCTTGCCAAGAAGCGTGGTGCCAAGGAGATTATTGTTTCTGTTTTCGTGAACCCGATTCAGTTCGGGCCCAATGAAGACCTCGCCGCTTATCCGCGCGACGAAAAACTCGACTATGCCAAGTGCAAGAAGGCCGGTGCGACTGCTATCTTCTTCCCGAATCCGAATAATATGTACTTGGAAGGCCACTCCACTTATATCAATGAAGAATCGCTCTCCAAGGGTCTCTGTGGCGCGCGCCGCCCCGGACACTTCCGCGGAGTTTGCACCGTGGTTGCAAAGCTCTTCAATATTGTCCACCCGCATTTCGCGGTCTTTGGTCAGAAGGACTACCAGCAGGCGCAGGTCATCAAGCGTATGGTGCGCGACCTCAACTTTGATGTGGATATCATCATGGCCCCGATTGTGCGTGAGAAGACCGGCCTTGCCAAGAGTTCGCGTAATAACTACTTGTCCGAAGGTGAAAAGCTCGACGCGCATGCCATCTCCGAGGCATTGATGCTTCTCAGGAAGACGGTGCGCAAGGTGGGTAAGATCCCGACCACCAAGGTAAAAGCGCAAATTGCCGCCCACCTCATCAAGAATAGTCTAAAGCCCGACTACGTGGAAGCGGTCGATCCCGACACGCTCCAGCCGGTCGATATGGTCAAGACCGGCACCGTCGTGCTCGTCGCGGCCTACTGCGGCAAGACACGTCTTATTGACAATACGATTTTGTAAGGAAAGACTCAAAATGATTGATATTAAGAAACTCCGTGATGATTTCGACAATACGGCCAAGGCGCTTGCGCGTCGCGGCGTCGAAATTGAAAAGCTCGAAAAGGCTCGCGACTTGGATGCCAAGCGTCGCGCCCTCGTTAGCGAGACCGAAACTTTGAAGGCCGAGCGCAATGCCAAGTCGAAAGAGATTGGCAAGGTAGCGAAAGAGGGCGGCGATATCTCCGCCGTCAAGGAAGCAATGCGCAAGGTGGGCGATCGCATTGCCGAGATCGACAAGGAGCTCGCCACGGTTGAGCACGATCTCCGTGAGACCCTCCTCATGATTCCCAATATCCCCGCCCCTGAGATTCCGACCGGCATGGATTCGACGGCGAATGTCGTCGTGCGCAAGGAAGGTGAGTGGAAAGATCCCGATTATAAGATCCTCGATCACATGACCGTCGGCGAAAAGCTCGGTATCTTCGATTTCCCGCGCGGCGTCAAATTGACCGGCACCGGTTTCCCCATCATCCTTGGTCAGGGCGCTAAGCTCCAGCGTGCACTTATTCAGTACATGCTCGACGTTCACTGCCAGACCCAGGGCTATACCGAAATGCTCCCGCCGTTCGTGGTCAATTCTGATTCCATGACCGGCACCGGTCAGCTCCCCAAGTTCGCGGAAGACCTCTATCATTGTCAGATTGATGATTTTTGGCTCATCCCGACTGCGGAAGTTCCGGTTACGAACTACTATCGTGACGACATCCTCAAGGCGGCCGACCTCCCTATCAAGCTTACCGCTTACACTCCGTGCTTCCGTCGCGAAGCGGGTTCGGCGGGCAAGATGACGCGCGGTATGCTTCGCGTCCATCAGTTCGACAAGGTGGAGATGGTGAACTTCGTTCATCCCGATACTTCCTTCCAGCAGCTTGAGATTTTGGTCGGCGAAGCGGAAGCAATCCTCAAGGGCCTCGGACTTCACTATCGCGTTCTCCAGCTCTGCTCGGGCGACATGGGCTTCTCGGCGGCAAAGTGCTATGACCTTGAGCTCTGGGCGCCGGGCGAACAGCAGTGGCTCGAGGTTTCCTCCTGCTCGTGCTTCACCGACTACCAGGCTCGTCGTCTTAACTGCCGTTTCAAAGATGCGGATGGCAAGACGAAGTTTGTTCACACCTTGAATGGTTCGGGCGTTGCTTTGCCGCGTCTCATGGTCGCGCTCCTTGAGCAGCATCAGAATGCGGATGGCTCGGTCACGATCCCCGAAGTTCTCCGTCCCTACATGGGCGGCAAGGAGAAGCTTGAGGTAGTTAAGTAAAATACCCCCTTGACAAACGACAGGGAAATATGATATAATATACAACACTTGCGGGTGATTAGCTCAGTTGGTTAGAGCACTACCTTCACACGGTAGGGGTCACTGGTTCGAGTCCAGTATCACCCACCAGTTTTATGTCAAACGTAATCCTCCTCTCCATTCTTCAGGGCATTGCCGAGTTTTTGCCGATTTCGTCGTCTGGACATCTCGTCATTGCGGAGCACCTCCTTGGCATCAAAGAAGGTGGCATGGCCTTGGACCTCTTCCTTCACTTTGGCACGCTCGCTTCGATTGTGGTTTACTATCACAAGACAATCGCGAACATCCTAATGAAGTTCGACGTGAAGTTCATGGCCAAGATTATTCTCTCGTGCCTACCCGCAATTGTTGTTTACCTGTTGCTCAAGGATACAATTGACCACACCTTCGAGAATCCTCGCGTCGTGGGCGCATTCCTCATGTTCACGGGTGCGGTTTTGATTGGCACGCGCTACATCCCGACTGGAGCAAAGGAGGTTTCGTGCTTCCGTGCGTTCCTCATGGGGCTTGGTCAGGCGTTTGCCATCTTACCGGGCGTGAGCCGTTCCGGAATGACGCTAGCCGTTGCGCGCGCCGGCAAAGTGGACAGTTCAAGGAGTGCGGAATTTTCGTTTCTGATGTCCGCTCCGCTCATCGTGGGTGGCTGCGTCCTGGAGCTCCTCGATTGTGGTGGTAGTCCGGATTTAGGCGGTTTTTCTTGGGGTTTGGTGATGTTTGGCATGTTTCTAGCGTTCGTTTTCGGACTCGCCGCGCTTTATGTTTTGGAGCGCATCCTCAAATCCAAGTGGTTTTGGCTTTTTGGTCCGTATTGCATTTTGGCTGGACTTTTAACCGTATTTATGATATAATATACATAATTTGACCCGAATAAGGTAGAAAGAAAATGGCTAAGGAATCAACAACTCGTAACAACATCTGGAAGTGGCTCGTCCTCTTCCTCATCGCTGCAGTCTCCATCTACGTCTGCAATCCGCCGGCGGAGAAGTTCCGCTTCGGTCTCGACTTGAAGGGCGGCACTTCGTTCACGCTCGGCGTGGACACCGACAAGCTCGCGGAAACCATCCTCGCGTCCAATCCCAATCTGACGCCCGAGCAGGTTCAGGCGAAGGTGAATGAAACCCTCGTCGGCTGTGACGACCGCATTATCCAGGTGATCCGCCGCCGTGTGGACTCCATGGGCACCAATGAGCCGGTCATCCAGGGTATGAAGGATCACCGTCTCCTCGTTCAGCTTCCCGGTGTGGATGCGGATGTGCGCGCTGCGGCCAAGGCCTCCTTGCAGTCTGCCGCCTTCCTCGAGTTCCGTTTGACCCACCCGAAGAACGATCAGCTCGTCGCGAAGCTCCTCGCGAAGGATGTCGCCCCCGAAGGCTACAAGAAGTCCGCCGGCGGCTACGCGAAGGCCGATAACTACGCGGAAGTTTCCAAGGTTCCGGGCTTCGCCGCCCGCCTCGCTGCGTTCGAGACGCCAGATGCCCGCTATCGCTTTATGCTCGAAGATAACGGCAACGGCACCTATTCGCCCAACTTCGTTTCCCGCACCACCGAACTTACGGGTGAGAGCCTCGTGAAGGCGGCGGTTGAGCGTGATCCTACGGCCGGCACGCTTTCCATCGGCTTTGAGCTTAACTCCGAAGGTGGCCAGAAGTTCGCTACCTTGACCCGCAACTACAAGGCCGGTGGTCCCAAGAACCCCACGAGCCGTGGTCGCCAGCTTGCCATCATTCTTGATGAAACGCTCATTTCCGCGCCGGTCATTAATTCCGAAATCTCGACTCGCGGTCAGATTACCGGACACTTCACTGCCGCCGAAGCTCAGAAGCTCGCGAACGAACTCAACGCCGGTGCGCTTCCCGCGCCCTTGCGCATTCTCGCCGAGTCGACTGTTGCTCCGACCGTGGGTGACGACGCGATTCAGGCCGGCAAGGTTGCGGCCGTGATGGGCTTCCTTTTGGTCGCCATCTTCATGTTTATCTACTACTGGCGCACCGGCCTCATCGCCGATATCGCGCTCTTCCTGGACATCGTCCTTCTCCCGACCGCGCTCGTCCTTTGCGCGAACGTCCTCGGCGTCTTCGCTCACGATCCTTCGATGGGCGGCGGCGGTTCGATGCAGCTCCCGGTCCTCACGATGCCCGGCATCGCCGGTCTTGTCCTCTCGCTCGGTATGGCGGTCGATGCGAACGTCCTTATCTTCGAGCGCATCCGTGAAGAGTTCCAGAATGGTGCCACCGCCGGCAAGGCCATCAAGAATGGTTATGGCCGTGCGTTCACCGCCATTTTTGACTCCAACCTCACCACGATTTTGACGGGTATCATCCTCTTTGTGGTCGGTACCGGCCCGGTGCGCGGCTTCGCGATTACCCTCACTGCGGGCGTCGTTATCTCGATGTTCACTGCGGTCGTTGTGACTCGTCTCGTCTTCGATCACTGCGTCAATCCTGAGCGCACGAAGCCCTTTAAGATGCTTCAGATGTTCAAGGCGCCGAGCTTTAAGTTCATGAGCTACACCAAGTGGACGGTTAGCGCGTCTGCCGCCATCATCGTCCTCACGCTCGCAATCTTCGCGATTCGTGGCTTGGTCAATCCCGCCTCGGTCCTCGCCGTGGATCTTACGGGCGGCACTTCGATTGTCTATAATGTGAACCCCGAGAAGCTTCCCGAGGTGAAGGACATCCGCGCGGCTTTGAACGACTTCGATAACGCGACCGTCATTCAGTATCAGCATGGCGTGGGCGACACGACTCTCCTCGTGAAGACCGGTGAGACGGCTGAGACCAAGAAGGGCGCCACGGTGGAGAACAAGGATGTGGGCGCGTACATCACCAAGCTCCTCCAGGAGAAGTTCCCCGAGTCCAACATCACCGCCGCCTCGGTGGATGAAGTTGGTTCCATGGTCGGCGCGGACCTCAAGAAGTCCGGCACCTACGCGGTTCTCTTCTCGATCGTCGCGATCTTGATCTATGTCGCGTTCCGCTTCGAGTTCGGCTTCGGTCTGGGCGCTATCGTCGCCCTTGCGCACGATGCCTTGATCACGCTCGGCCTCTTCTCGCTCTGCGGACGTCAGGTTTCGCTCATTGTGATCACCGCGCTTTTGACCATCATCGGTTACTCGGTTAACGACACGATCGTCGTCTTCGACCGCATCCGCGAAAAGGTCAAATTCAATCGCAACCCCAAGGCGGTCTTTGCGGATATTTGCAACGAGGCGATTAATCAGTGCCTCTCGCGTACGGTCATTACTTCGGTGACGACTCTCTTTGCGATTATCGCGCTCTTCGCGTTCGGCGATGGCTCCATCTTCGATTTCGCTTTGACGATGCTCATCGGCGTTGCCGCGGGTACCTATTCCTCCATCTTCATCGCGACCCCGATCATGGTCTGGTGGTACCGTGGCAAGCTCCCCACCTTCGAAGCTGAGGAAAAGAAGGCTGAATAATGGCCGAAGAACAAAAAGAGAAACTCCTCGAGGTAGAAGAGGTCCGCCAGAAAATTGCGGACCTCTCCTCGCGCGTTTCGCAGATGGCCGACTACATCAAGATCGATGAACGTCGCGCCAAGTTGAAAGAGCTCGAAGCCCAGCAGGCCGATGGCGATTTTTGGAACAACCAGGCGAAGGCCAAGGAAGTAATTGCCGCCACCAACGCTGAGCGTGCGTATGTGAATCCCTACGATGCGCTCACCAAGACCGTCGAAGATGCGGGCGTGATGCTCGAACTTGCGGAGATGGAAGAAGGCAATGCCCAGCAGCAGGCCTTAAAGGACACCTTGGGCGAATGCGCGAAGGCCGAGGATTACTTTGGTAAGCTTCGTATGCAGTCCCTTTTGGGCGGCAAATTCGACGCGTGCAACGTGTTCGTTAAGCTCCACGCGGGCCAGGGCGGCACCGAGGCGTGCGACTGGGTTTCGATGCTCTACCGCATGTACAAGCGCTACGCCGAAGACCAGGGCTGGAAGGTTGAGGAATACGACATTCAGCTCGGCGAAGAAGCGGGCATCAAGGATGTCTATTTTAAGATCGAAGGCCCTTATGCCTTCGGTATGCTCAAGGCCGAGCGTGGAATTCACCGCCTCGTGCGCATTTCGCCTTTTGACGCCAACAAGCGTCGTCAGACGTCGTTCGCCTCCATGGAGACGATTGCGGAAATTAATGACGACATCGATGTTGAGATCAAGGATGAGGATTTGCGCATCGATACATATCGTTCGGGCGGCGCAGGTGGTCAGCACGTCAACAAGACTGACTCCGCGGTGCGCTTAACGCACCTCCCGACCGGTATCGTGGTCGCCTGCCAGAAAGAGCGTTCGCAGCATATGAACAAAGAGAAGGCGATGAACATGCTTCGCGCCCAGCTCTACGAATATTACGAAGACCAAAAGAAGGCGGAAATGGATCGCTTTTACGGCGCCAAGTCCGCGAATGGCTGGGGCTCGCAGATTCGTTCCTATGTCTTTTGTCCGTACACTCAGGTGAAGGATCTCCGCACCGAGTGTGAAACTTCGGACGTCAACGGCGTGATGGATGGCCACATCCAGCCCTTCATCGAAGCCTGGCTCCAGATGAAGGCGTCGAAGTGATTGACACGTACGAAGGGACGCGGACACTCCTGTCCGCGAAACGCGGTCTCCACAAGACCTTCGCTTCAGCCGTAGACGCTGCCTCTAGTGACTTACTCTCGCTCATAAATACTCACCCCTTCGACCGCGAAGTCGCCGCCGCCTGGCCTCGTATCCACGCCCAAGTGGTAGGGGGCGATCCCCGAGCGCCCCGCCTCGTCACGCCTGGCAAATACGACTCCGCCTCCGGCTATTTGACTTTGTATGTCAAGAACTCGCGCACGCTCTTCGCAATGAAATCCAAGCAGCGTGCGATAACTGCCGCCCTCAAGGCGCTCCCGAGCGCCCCCAAGAACCTCAAAACCGTTCTTCAAATTGCAATTGGATGAAAAATTGGTGGGTAGCATTACTGGTAATCGTAGGGGTGGGCTTTAGCCCTCCCGCATCAGGGACGGGGACTTTAGTCCCCGCAACCTTCACCCGCCCCCTTGAGCGCGTCACCACCATCGACCCCGCGCAGGCGCAGGCCGTCTACGACGCCCGCGCCGTCGGGCTCCTTTACAATCAGGTCCTCAATATTGATTACTACGCGCGCCCCTACAAGCTCGTTCCCGGCGTCTGCAAGCTCCCCACCGTCTCCGAAGATGGCCTCACCTACACTTTCGAGATGAACGACGCCACCATCACTCCCGAAGAAGTCAAGTACTCCCTCTCCCGCTTGATGGACCCCTCCTGCCCTAACTACTGGCTCGTCAAAAATATCGATTCCATCATTCTTCATTCTTCATTTTTCACTATTCATTTAAAACACCCTCAGCGCGTCTTTCCTTGGCTGATGGCCATGCCCCAAGCCAGTGTCATGCACCTCGACGGCTCCCCGACTGGCGCATTCACCCTCACCTCCTGGTGGAAGAACCACGAAATGGTCTTCGGTAGGGCGTGTCGCTCCGCGACCGCCGGCGGTGACGGAGTCGCCGCCCTACCTTCGGCTGCGAGCCCTGCGATGCAAGTTAAGTACCTCGTCGTCGACGACGCCTCCACCCAGTGGCTCATGTTCCTCCGTGGCGAACTCGATATGCTCGCCGAAGTCTCGCGCGACAACTGGGACGCCGTCGTCGGCCCCGACGGCGCGCTTAATCCCGCGCTTGCCGAGCGCGGCATCAAGATGTACTCGATGCCCACCTTGGAATCGCTTTATATCGGCATTAATATGCGCGATAAAGTCCTCGGGCCCAACAAGAAACTTCGCCAGGCCTTGAATTGCGCCTTTGATTATCCCAAATGGGAAAAATTCTATCAAGGCCGCATCGTAAAGTCCGTCTCCCCGGTGCCGCCGCAAGTCGAAGGCGCACTCACGAACGACTTCGCCTATGCGTATAATCTTGAGAAGGCCAAGCAGTTACTTGCTGAAGCCGGTTATCCTGGCGGTATCGACCCCAAGACCGGACGCCGCCTGGTGCTCACTTTGGCCATCGGTCGCGCAAGTCAGGATTCGCGCGAATCGGGCGAACTAATTGCCGCCTTCATGAACGAGATTGGCATTAAGCTCGAGCTCAAGTTCTACACCTGGGACGCATTCCTGAAAGCGGTTAACGAAGGTAATGTCCAGCTCTTTCGCATGGGTTGGGTAGGCGACTATCCTGATGCGGAGAACTTCTTGCAGCTCTTTTATTCGAAGAATGTCTCGCCCGGGCCTAATCACTGTAATTACGTGAATCCCGATTTTGATGCGGCCTTTGAAAAGGAAGACTTTAAAACTTGTCAGGAAATCGTTCGCGAGGATTGTCCCTGGATCTTTACGCACGTCAATAAGGCGAACTCGCTCGTTTGGCCGCGCGTCAAGAACTTTATTCCCAGCGATTTCCCCTACGGACAGGAGGCATATTATGGACTTAGTGATTGACCGCAGTTTTCTCTCTTTCGAAGAATGCCACAACGGCCATTGGATTGAAGATCTGGTAGGGCGTGACCCCCGTGGCACGCCGCCCGATCGCATCATCGTCGGCACCGGCCCCGGCTCATTTGCCGGCATCCGTGCCGCCATCGCCTTTGCGACCGGCTACGCCCTCCCTAAAAATATTACTGTCCTGGGCATCCCCTCTGCCGCCGCGCTCGCACACCCCACCGAACCCCGCGCGGTCGTCGGCGACGCGCGTCAGGGCAAGTTCTGGGTCGCGCTCTTCGATGGCTACAAGCTCATTTGCCCCATCTTTCAAGTAAACGAGACCGATAGCGAAAAGGGACCGGGACTTCAGTCCCGGATTCCGCTGTCCGTGAAAGTGATCTCTCCCGATGATGCGCGCATTGGCGCTAAATTAAAGGAAATCTTTGCCGACCGCTATCTCGGCCTCGGCACCGTCACCACTGCCGCCCTGCACGCGGCGGCACTGGCGAATCCCGCGCTCCTCTCCCCCGAACCTCGCCCCATTTACCTCAACCCCGCCGTAAGGAGTTAATATGCTTTTTGCCTTGATTCTTGCGGCATGTCAGGTGGTATACACTTTTGATGATGGACTTTTAGATCAGTATACCCATGCCTATCCCATGTTCAAGGAGGCCGGGCTCAAGGCGACGTTTTTCGTGATTGCCGGGAAAGTGGGCGACCCGAATGGCTATCGCTCGAAAGCGGAGCGCAATACTCCGCTCATGACCTGGGAGCAGATTAAGGAAATGAGCGACGGCGGCATGGAGATTGGCTCGCACTCCTTTAGCGACACGTCCACATCGTCACCTTTGGCGAAATTACCCGTTGACTTTTTGCGGTAAATATGATATAATATTCTAATTATGAATATTATAGCAAGTTTGCTTTTGTCGGCGCTTTGGGCGGTGCCGAATGGGTACGACTATACGGGCACAAATACCGTCACCAAGATGAACGGCGTCAAGCTCGTTCGCCTCGCGGATGACGTGACCGAAGACGAGGCGTACGCGCAGTTTGCGTATACGACCAACTTCTGGA
>R14__coassemble_570_pt1 | contig 24412 bp, 19 predicted proteins | sample R14__metabat2_high_PE_004 | metagenome-assembled genome bin R14 | reverse complement strand
TTCTCGCAGGCTGTGAGAAAAAGCCGGAACTCCATATCTACACCTGGAGCGATTATATCGCCCCCGAGGTGATTCAGGGCTTCGAAGAAGCCAATAATTGCAAGGTCGTCGTCGATACCTTTGATTCCAACGAAGCGATGTACGCCAAGCTCAAAGCTGGTGGCACGGGCTACGATATCATCATGCCCTCAAGCTATCAGATTGCCACCATGGCGAAAGAAGGCATGATTATCGAGCTCGATCACTCGAAGTGTCCGAATGTGAAGGCTAATTTTGATCCGTATTTTGCCAATCAGATTATCGATCCCACTTTCAAGTATAATGTTCCGTATGCGGTGACTTACACCGGCTTTATGTATCTCAAGGATAAGATTCCCGAAGGCGCCGATGTCGAGTCGTGGTCTATCCTTTTGAATCCTGCGCTAAAGGGCAAGATTTCGCTCCTCGACGATATTCGCGAAGTGATTGGTGCGGGCCTCATGTCGCTTGGCTACTCTATTAACTCCACGAATCCTGCGGAGATTGATGCCGCTGTCAATCAGGTCCTTGCCTGGCGGCAGAACATCCGCAAGTTTGACGCCGAGAGTTACAAGACCGAAGTCGCGAATGGCGCAACCTTTATGGGTCATGGATATTCGACCGATGCCACCCAGGTCATCGTGGGCGACGAGGAAGCTGGCGAAGCACCTCGCGAGGATATCGCGTTCGTCCTCCCGAAGGAGGGCTACACCATTGCCTTCGACGAAATGGTCATTGCCGCCACCGCTCCGCAGCCTGACCTTGCGTATGCCTTTATCAACTACATTTACGAGGGCGAGAACGCGAAGGTGAACATGGAATACATCTGCGGTCCTAACCCCGTTAAACCGGGGATTGAGGCGTTGGATGCAGATTATCGTGCACTTATCGTGCCCGGCCCGGAAGTGATTTCTCGCGGTCAAGTACTCAAGGGCTTTGATGGCCAGAGCGACATCATGGAGCTTTACAACAAGGCCTGGGATAAGATCAAAGCTACCGAAGCTCGATAAAAAGTACTTGATTTTTTTGCGAAATTATGGTATAATATACTACCATATGAACTTATTAGAAGAACTTCAGAATCGTGGGCTCGTCGAAAGTTTGACGAGCCCCGAGATTGTTAAGCACCTTGAGAAGCCCGTGACCCTCTATTGTGGCTTTGATCCTACGGCGCGTTCGCTGCAGGCCGGCAATCTCGTTTCCATCATGGTCCTCAAGCGTTTTCAGCAGGCTGGCCATCACGTAATCGCGCTCGTGGGTGGCGCAACTGGGCTCATCGGCGATCCCTCGGGTAAGTCGACTGAGCGCAATATGCTCACTCTCGAGCAGATGGCGGTCAATAAGGCGGGCATTCGCGAGAATCTTTCGCGCATTCTCGATTTTGATGGCCCCAACCCCGCCATCATGCTGGATAACTACGACTTCTACAAGGACACTTCTGCCATTTCCTTCCTTCGCGACATTGCGATTAACTTCCGCGTCCCACAGATGCTCGCGAAGGAATCGGTCAAGAAGCGCCTCGAAGCGCGCGAAGGCGCGCTCACCTTTACGGAGTTTTCTTATCAGATTCTGCAGGGTAATGACTTCTACGAAATGTTCAAGTCGCACAACTGCACAATGGAAGTGGGTGGCGCGGACCAGTGGGGCAACATCACGGCCGGCACCGACCTCATTCATCGCATGACGGGCAAGGAGGCCTTTGGTCTTACTTTCCCCTTGCTTCTTGATTCGACCGGTAAGAAGTTCGGCAAGTCTGAGGGCAACGCGCTCTTTTTGGATGAGACGATGACGAGCGTCTACGATTGGTATCAGTACTTCCTTCGTGCTTCCGACGCAGATGTCATTCGCTATCTGAAGGTCTTCTCAATGAAGTCCTTGGAAGAGATTGCGGATTTGGAAGCGCAGATGAATGCCAATCCCGAAGCTCGCATTCCGCAGAGGGCCTTAGCGGAAGAGCTTACGCTTCTCGTCCATGGCGAAGCTGGTCTTAAAAAGGCGCTCGGCGCTACGCAAACGCTTTTTGGTGGCGATATTTCTGGCAAGAGTGCGGATGAGCTCGAACAAATTTTCAAGGACGTCAAGTCCGGTATGCTTGCCAAAGCCGAGGTTGTTGGCAAGGCGGCATTTGCAGTCGCGTCGGCAGCGGGTATGTTCACTTCCAATGGTGAAGCACGCCGCATGGCCAAGCAGGGCGGCCTCTCATTGAACGGCAGGAAGGTCACCGACGCTACCCTAGTTGGCGAAGGGGATTTGATTGATGGACGCCTTATGGTGTTTAAGTCGGGTAAGAAGAACAACTTTCTCGTAAAAGTCGCATGAGGACAATTGATAAATACGTCTTCTCCAGTTTTCTGACCAGTTTCTTTCTGGCCTTTCTGGTGTTGAGCTTCGTGCTTACTATCGGCCTCATGGTTCAGATTGTGAGCTACATCCTCGACGGCGTGCCCTTGCGCCTCGTGGGCGAATTCGCTGCCGTGAGTTTCCCGGAAACTCTGCAGTGGACGATGCCCCTAGGTCTCTTGGTGGCGAGCGTCCTTGTTTTTTCGCGCCTCTCGGCCGACAGCGAGATTGCCGCCATGCGTGCTTGCGGTATCAACCTCATTTCGATCATGAAGTGGCCGATTGCGTTCGCGGTTCTATGCACGATGCTCGGAATGTACATCAATAACGAAATTGTTCCCCGCGGACATGAAGTGAGACGCTCATTGAAGACCAAGGTATCAGTCGACACCGGCATCGAAGTTCTTGAGCCGGGGCGCATCATTGACGACTTCCCGAAGGTGAAAATTTATTTCGGCTCCAAGGAAGGTAACTGGCTTTATGATCTTTTGGTGATGGATTATTCCAATCCCAAGGTCGACCGCATGATTACCGCCACCAAGGCGTTGGTGACCAGTGAAGGACGCGATGTTTCGCTAGATCTTTATCAGATGACGGTCGACCCGCTCGATGAAGATCACCCTACCATGGCTCGCGCGAATCGCTTCCAGTACTTTGTCAAGGACGCCTTCAAGGAAAGTAAGTACAACAAGAAGGAAAAGGACTTCAATTTCGCGGAAATTCGCGCGAAGATATCCGAGCTAAATGGCATTATTGCCGCCCTGCCGGCAACCCAGAAGGTGAAGGGCACGGAAAAACACTTGCGTATGCGCGACTTATCCAAGATCAAAACAGAATTCTCCAAGCGCTTCGTGTTCGCCTTTGCTTCCATTTGCTTTGTCTTGGTGGGTGTCCCGCTGGGCATTAAGAGTCAGCGCAAGGAAAGTACTATCGGCATGGCGATTTCGCTCGCGGTCGCACTTGGCTATTATCTTGTCGTTATTTTGATGCTCAGCCTCCAAAAGAACTACGTGATTCATCCGGAGTTCATTTTGTGGCTTCCGGTCTTGGCCTGCTTTGGCTTTGCCGCTTATCTTATTCCGAAACACATGTAACAAGGAGAAGAATATGAATATTCATCCTACTGCAATTGTTGAAGACGGAGCAATTCTTGGCGCTGACGTGGAGATTGGTCCTTATGCGCACATTGGCAAGGATGTGAAGATTGGTGATGGCACCATTGTCAAGCAAGGTGCAATTATTGATGGCCACACCACCATTGGCACGCAGTGCCAGATTTTCCCCTATGCGATGATTGGCATGAAGACGCAGGATTTGAAGTATCAGGATGGCTCCATTTCTTACGTGGAAATTGGTGACCGCACCGTTATTCGCGAATGTGCCACTGTGCATTTGGGCACTGCCGACGGTGAAAAGACCATCATTGGTTCGGACTGCCTTTTCATGTGCTACTGCCACGCCGCGCACGGCGTCATTTTGGGTAACCACGTCATTTGCTCGAACTCCGTTCAGCTCGCGGGTGACGCCCATCTTGAGGACTACGTTATTATTGGCGGCCTTGCTGGCTCCCATCAGTTCTGCACGGTCGGTACCCACGCAATGGTGGGCGGTATGGCCAAGATTCGTCAGGACATCCCCCCGTACATGCTTTGCGATATGCAGGGCGGAGACATGAAGGTCATTGGACCTAATGTTGTCGGACTTACTCGCCGCGGCTTTAAGCGCGATGTAATTTCCGCCTTGAAGGATGCCCACCGCCTCATTTATCGCGAAGGGCTCAATCGTTCGCAGGCCTTGGACCGTGTGGAGAACGATGTTGAACCGTGCGAAGAAGTTAAGCGCCTCGTCGCGTTCTATCGCAATTCCAAGCGCGGTGTTGCCTAATTAAAGATGAAGGCCACGCTCGATAGTCGAAAGGTCGAACCCGGTGACATCTTTATCGCCCTCAAAGGCGAAAAGGTGGATGGGCACGACTTTATTCCGCAAGCGCTCCAAAAGGGCGCTTCGCGGGTTATTGGGAGCGTAGAGGAATTGCAAAGTGCCGCCCGCGAATATCGCAGGACTTTGAAGGCTAAGATTATTGGCGTCACTGGCTCCGCCGGTAAGACGACAACCAAGGAATTCTTGAAGACCTTCCTCAATTGCTACGGCACCGAGGGCAATTATAATAATCACCTGGGCGTCCCGATTACGCTTTTGAATGCCCCTCAGGAGGCGGACTTTGTCGTCGTCGAAATGGGCACTAACCATCCTGGCGAAATTGCCGCCCTCTGCGATATTGCCGAGCCCGATGTGGGCGTTATTTGCTCCATTGGCACCGCGCATCTCGAATTCTTCAAGACGCAGTCAGGCATTTGGAGCGAAAAGAGCGTCCTCTTGAAGCGTGCGAAAGATTGGGGAATGGTTGCGGAAAGTGTGGCGGAAAAATTTGCTTGCGATGCGCTTAAGCACGGACAGGAATGTCCGCTTCCCTGTCCTTTACCCGGCGAGCATAACAAGTCGAACATGGATTTGGCGTATGCGGTGGCAAGGAAATTGGGCGTGTCGCACGCAGATTGCGCCCAGCGCCTCCAGAACTTTCAGCTTCCCGGTGCGCGTTGGCGCAAGACCGAACAAAATGGTGTCACTTTTATTGACGATAGTTACAATGCCAATCCCGATTCCATGATTGCCGCCCTCGATACCTTCACCGGCAATACTGTCATTTTGGGCGACATGGGCGAACTCGGGGAAATGTCGCTTGAACTTCACACTCAAGTTTTAAAACATGCAATCGCGAAGGGCTTCAAGGTGATAACCACCGGGCCCATGTTCACGAAAGCGCAAATTAGTTTACTGCGCCCTGGAGACCAGGTACTCCTCAAAGCCTCACACTCAATGGGACTTTCGGCGCTAATCGAAAGGAATAAATAAAATGGCACGCGTCTATAATTTCTCGGCCGGTCCCGCCACATTGCCGATCGAAGTCCTGCAACAGGCCCAAGCGGATATGGTTGACTATAAGGGTACTGGAATGTCGGTGATGGAGATGAGTCATCGCGGCAAGGACTACGAGCCCATTCACAATGAAGCTATTGCGGACTTTAAGGAATTGACCGGCATCGGTGATGATTACGATGTTCTCTTTATTCAGGGCGGCGGTTCGATGCAGTTCTCGATGATCCCGATGAACTTCTTGAACGACGGCATGACGGCCGATTACGCCAACGAAGGCACTTGGTCGGGTAAGGCAATGAAGGAAGCCCAGAAGGTGGCGGCACTTCGTAATAGCACCACTGTTAACTGCGTTGCCAATTGTGCCAAAGACATTCCTACACGCATGCCGGCTGAATGGAACTGGAATCCCGCTGCCGCCTACGCGCACATCTGCACGAATGAGACCATTTCGGGCGCGCAATTAAAAACCATCCCCACTGTTCCCGCGGGCGTTCCCTTGATTGGTGATATGAGCTCGGATATTCTTTCCTGCGCGCGTGACTACACCAAGTTTGATATGTTCTACGCCGGTGCGCAAAAGAACCTGGGCCCTGCCGGCATGGCCGTCGTCGCCATCAAGAAGTCGCTTGTCGAAAAGGGCAACGATAAGATTCCCGTGATGCTCCAGTATCGCACGCACGCGGACAATAATTCCATGTTCAATACTCCTCCTACTTACTCCATCTACATCTTTGGCCTCGTGATGAAGTGGGTTAAATCCATGGGCAAGGAAAACCTCTTCAAGCAGAACGAAGAGAAGGCAAAACTCATCTACGACGTCATCGATTCGTCCGACTTCTGGAAGGGCACCGCGCTTCCTGAGTTCCGCTCCACCATGAACATCACCTTCCGCCTCGGCTCAGAAGAACTCGAAAAGAAGTTCCTCGATGGTGCCAAGGCGCTCGGTATGAGCTCTTTGAAGGGTCATCGTTCGGTGGGCGGCATTCGTGCCACCGTTTACAATGCCTTCCCCGTCGCGGGCGTCCACGCGCTCTGCGATTACATGAAGGAATTTGAAAGGAAGAACGGTTAATGAAACACTACCTCGCTATCGATATTGGAGCTTCCAGCGGACGGCACATCGTTGGCACTGTTGAGGGTGGCAAGATCACCCTTGAGGAGGTCTATCGTTTTGACAACGGTCAGGTTCGCAAGGACGGACACGACTGCTGGGACATCGAAAAGCTCGTGGAGTCGGTCAAGGCCGGCATTGATGCCGCCGCGGCCAAGACCACGATTGACTCGATTGGTATCGATACGTGGGGTGTGGACTTTGTGCTCCTCGATAAGGATGGCAATCTCGTCTCCGACGCGGTTGCCTATCGCGACACTCGCACGCAAAATGCGGACAAGGAGATTGAGTCCACGGTCATGAGTTTTGCCGACCTCTATGCGCGTGCCGGAATTCAGAAAACGAGCTTCAACACTATCTATCAGCTCTGGGCGCTCAAAAAAGAGCATCCCGAGCAGCTCGCGAAGGCTGCGCATTTCCTGATGATCCCCGAGTATCTTAATTATCGCCTCACCGGCAACATCGTTCACGAGTATACTGATGCTTCCACCACCTCGCTCCTCGATGCCGCCAAGATGGATTGGGACTTTAATCTCATCGAAAAGCTCGGACTCCCCAAAGCCATTTTCGGTAAGCTCGAAATGCCCGGTGCGACGGTGGGCGAGTATAAGGGCATGAAGGTCGTCCTTCCCGCCATGCACGATACGGGTAGCGCATTCCTCGCAGTTCCCGCCCGTGACGATAAGGCAGTTTATATTTCCTCCGGCACCTGGTCGCTTTTGGGCGTCGAGAACGAAAAGGCCATCACCACTCCCGAGAGCTGTGCGGCCAACTTCACGAATGAAGGCGGTGCGTGGGGACGCTATCGCTATTTAAAGAACATCATGGGCAGCTGGATTATTCAGTCCATCCGCCGCGAATTAAATGGTGTCTCTTACGTGGAAGGCAAGGGCAAGGACGCGACCGAATCCGCCCTCTTAAAGCTCACCGACTACGAACGCGGCAAGAAGTATTCCTTCAACGATCTCGAGCAGGCCGCCCGCGCGTCCAAGTGTGATACGATTATCGATGTGAATGACCAGGGCCTCATGAATCCTGATTCGATGATTGGCACCGTGCTTGCGCTTGCCGCCAAGGTTGGTCAGGTCCCCGTCACCGTTGGTGAACTCATCCTCGTGGTCTATACTTCGCTTGCCGATTGCTATGCCAAGGCCATCAAGGCTATGGAAAAGATTACCGGCAAAGTCTACACCTCGGTGAACATCGTGGGCGGCGGCTCGAAGGACGGATACTTAAACGAGCTAACCGGCAAGTCGACCGGCCTCGAAGTTATCACCGGCCCCACCGAAGGCACTGCCATTGGCAACCTCATTGTTCAGATGATTGCGGGCGGAGAGTTCAAGGACCTCGCCGAAGCCCGTCAGGCAATTGTACGCTAATTGATGCAAGTTATTTCTCTAGTTGGCCGTCCTAACACCGGCAAAAGTGCGCTCTTTAATCGCATCGCGAAAAAGCGCGTGGCCATCGTTTTCGATCAGCCCGGCGTCACTCGCGACCGTGTAACGCGCGAGGTCGAAGTCCAGGGTCGCAAGTTCATGCTCGTCGATACGGGCGGCATTGCGTTCGATAAACACGTCACTCACGACCCGCTCGATGATGAAACCCGCTCTCAGGCTGCGCTCGCGGTCGAGGATTCCGCGGTGTGCGTCATTGTGGTCGATGCCCGTTTTGGCATTGCCCCCCTTGATACGGAGGTTATTAAGCGCGTTCGCGAGTCGGGCGTTCCTTGCGTGATTGCCGCCAACAAGTGCGACACTCCGGACGACGACTATCGCGCCGCCGAGTTTGAGCGCTTTGGACTCCCCGTGTTCGCGGTGAGCGCCGAACATGGACGTGGGGTGGAGGCGATGATGACCAAGGTCCTCACCAAACTGCCGCCTGCGACAGAAGACGAATCCGCTACTCGCCCCCTGCGCGTAGCGATTGTCGGACGACCCAACGCAGGTAAGAGCTCGTATATTAATCGACTTTTGAATGCTCCGCGGGTGATTGTTTCGGACATTCCTGGTACCACTCGCGATGCGGTCGAAGTTCCTTTCCAGATTGGCGAAGGCCCCGAGGCGCGTCACTATATGCTCGTCGATACTGCCGGCATGAAGCCGCACACCAAGATGAGCAAGACTTCGGTCGATAATTTTTCGCTCTTTCGCAGTGAGCAGGCCATCGAGGAAGCGGACGTCGTCATCCTCGTTATGGACCCTAAACTCGGCCCCACCATGCAGGACAAGCGCATTGCCGGCAAGATCCTCGATGCTCACAAGGCGTGCGTCGTCATGATGAACAAGTGGGACCTCGCGCAGGAAGATGGCATTACCGAAACCAAGGCCAAGGAAGCCTTGCGCGCGATGATGCCGTTCTTGAGTTTTGCCCCCATTGTGTTCTGCTCGAATCAGAGCGGGTACAACATTCGTCGCACGATCGAAGCTATCGATACTGCTGCAGCTTCGGCCACGATGAAGCTCCCTACCGGCATCTTGAATCGCACCATGGAAGTTGCTGCCAAGAAGACGCTCTCTCCCATGATCAAGGGCCGCAGACTCAAAATCTATTATGGACTTCAGGTTAGTACCAATCCGCAAACGATTCGGCTTTTCGTGAACGACCCCAAGCTCGTCACTCCCGCGTATCTTTCCTATATGGAAAAGAATATCCGCGCTCGTTTCGGACTAGAAGGTGCCCCCCTTAGGATTTTCCTCAAAGGAAAACCTAAGGAAATGAAGAATGAAAAATGAAGAATTGGGAATTGTGGGTCAGGAATTTAAGTATTGTAGCGTTTCTCGCGCTCAGCGCATTCGCCCTCTGGTTCGGCGGCCTCAACCAGGACGAAGGCTGGTACCTCTATGCCGCCAAGCTCGTCTCCGAAGGCCGAATGCCATATCGCGATTTCGCCTTCACGCAAGGCCCCGTGCTGCCATATTTCTACTCCTTCTTTACCAGTCTCTATTATCCCTTCGGTCTCTTGGGCGGACGCATCTTTACGCTCGTCTTAGGCTCGCTCTCCATTCTTTGTTGCTTGGGCGTCGCAAAGAAACTGGGCGGCAGCTTGCTTATTTGCTTCCTCCTCCTCGCCTGCAACCTCTATCATCTTTATTATCTCTCCATCCCCAAAACTTACGCCCTCACCGCGCTTTTCCTTTCCGCTGGCGTGTGGATGTTCTTAATTGATCGCTGGTGGTCAATTGCACTTGCGGCAGCACTTCTGTCTCTCGCTACAGGTACGCGCATTTCCTTTGGTCTCACTCTTGCGGTTTGCGGCTGTTATCTCCTTTATCGACGCGAGTGGCTCAAGGCCGTTATCTTCGCCTTGGTCGGCTTTGCTGTCCTAGCGCTCATTTTCGGTCCATTCCTCATTGATCCCCAAGCGCGCGAAGGGCTCATTGCCGCCCAATCATATCACGCACTTCGCTCCGGCGGCGGTTTGATGATGGTTGCCGGCTCTCTCTCTCGTCTTTCCCGCTACTACGCTCTCACCTTCCTCCTCCTCGCTTTTACCCTCGCCACCCCCGCCGGTAGGGTGTGTCACTCCGTGACCGCCGTCATCGTCGCCCCGGTCTTTCTCTTCCAGCTCTTTGCACCTTGCCCTTACGAAGACTACCAGGTCCCGCTTATGGGTCTATTGGCCGCAGTTGCCTCCTGTGCCCAATTCTCTTCCCTCCCTACCTTTCTCCTCGCGGGCCTCCTCGCGTTCAGCAACCCGCTTATTGAAAAATGGATGTCCAACGGCCAGGATCGATTTTGGCCAATCATGAAGGTTCAAAGCGAGCTTTCGCAGCTCCGTAGCGTCGCTCGCGAAATTAACGCGCTCGACCCGGGCGGCAGTTTGCTCCTCACTCAGGACACTTATCTTGCCGTGGAAACCAATCGCCACGTTCCCACCGGACTGGAAATGGGTCCATTTAGCATTCTTTCTTCGGACGAGTGGCGCGCACTTCTGGAGATTACTCCCTGCAATGTGGCGGCACTTTCGGGCTACACTTTTGCGGTAAATCCGCCCAAGTGTGACAAGCGTCCACTCGATGAGCAACTCGAATTCTGGCAGATTCTTAAAAAGCGCTACGACCTTAAGGATCAAATTGATTATTTTGGTCAGCAGGCAACGACACTCTTAATCTTAAAGCAGAAGGAGGTCAAATGATCCCCGCGGAAGTGCGTGCCCGCATCTTGGAGGTGACGCTTAAAAACGGCGGACACTTAGCTTCGAGTCTCGGCGCGGTTGAAATCGCCTGCGCGCTTCATGATGTTTTCGAGCCCGAAAAAGATCGCATCGTTTGGGACGTGGGACATCAAGCCTACGCGTGGAAAATTCTCAACGGACGAAATGAGACTTTCGATTCCCTGCGCCGGCTAAATGGCATTTCCGGCTTCCCGAATCCCAAGGAGAGTAAAGCTGATGCCGCCGTGGCCGGCCATGCAGGTATGGCAATGAGCGTGGCCCTAGGCTATGCCGCCGCCCGAGATCGCAAGGGCACTGACGAGCAGGTTGTCGCCGTTGTTGGCGATGCTTCAATGGCCAATGGCGTCAGTTTCGAAGCGCTCAATAATGTCGCCAATTCTACCAAAAAGCTTATTGTCATTCTTAACGATAACGAGATGAGTATTGGTAAGCCTATCGGCGCCTTTTCTCGCCTTCTCGGAAAACTCATTACCGGCGTCACTTATAATAAGTTAAAAGCCGCCGCTGAGGAAACCGGTCACCGACTTAAACTCACGTTCTTGCGTGAGGCATATCATCAGTTTGAAAGCCGCATCAAGGGCCTGTTCTTGGGCAACCGATATTTTGAACAATTTGGTCTTCGCTATATCGGCCCGGTGGATGGTCACGACCTCGTAGCGCTCAAGTCCGCCTTCACCGTTGCCAAGCTTGACAAGCGCAGCGTCCTTGTACATGTCGTTACCAAGAAGGGCAAGGGCTACTCCCCTGCCGAGGAAAATCCCACCAAGTATCATGGTATCTCTCCCAAACAATCCACCATGGCAGGGGATGACTTTAGTCATTCCGCTATTTCCTGGTCTTCGGCCTTCGGCGACGCCGTCTGCGAACTCGCTCGCACCGACTCCCGCATTTGCGCTTTAACTGCCGCCATGAAAGACGGCACCGGCCTCAATCAATTTGCCGCCGAGTTCCCCGACCGTTTCTTCGATGTCGGCATCGCCGAAGAACACCTCCTTGGTTTCTCGGCCGGACTTGCCGCAGGCGGTCTGCGCCCTATTGTGGCCATTTATTCCACATTCCTTCAGCGCGCGGTCGATCAGGTGATGCATGACCTTGCCATCACCAATCTCCCCGTCATCATTGGCGTCGATCGCGCCGGTGTCGTGGGCGCAGATGGTGTCACCCATCAGGGCCTCTACGACCTCGCCATGCTCCGCGCCATTCCCAACGTGGTCATTGCTGAACCCCGCGATGCCGCCGACCTCAAGTCCCTTCTCCAGAATGCCCTCACTCGAGGCGGCGTCACGGTCATTCGCTACCCTCGCGGCACCGCCCCAGCTTCCATTTTGGCAGGGGATGACTTTAGTCATCCCGCAAGCCCCGAGCGCGCTATTTGGGCGACCGGTGACTGGTTCCCCAAAGCCCAGGCGGTCGCCTCCCGCGTAAACGGCATCGCCGTCCACGCCCGCTACCTAAAGCCCATCGACTCTAACCTCCTCGCTTCCCAGCGCGCGTCCGGCATGAAGATTATCTCTCTCGAAAATGCCGCCACCATCGGAGGTCTCGGGGACGCCATCAAGGCCGATCAGGAATTCGGCTGGCCGGACGAATTTATTCCGCATGGTACCCCTGCTGAACTCGAGCGTAAGTATCATCTTGATGTTGATTCGATAGTGGAAAGGATTCTTCAAAATGGCTAAAGTGCATGGTATGCCGGGCGAGTGGGCTCGCGTGAATGGCATGGTGCGCGGACTCTGGCCGCTGGGACTGTGGATTTTCGCAAGCGGACTTTCCTTGGGCCTCGCATTTTCCAATATCTTTGTGGGCTGCTTTGCCTTCATCGTTACGAGCGCCCTGGCGGTGTGGTATATGAATATCGGACTTCAGCGCGTGGAGAGTTTCTTCAAAGGCGCGAAGGGTGAAGAGCACGTGGCGGCAATTTTGGCCGGGCTCCCCGATGGCTACGAAGTCTTTCACGATTACATTATCGGTAGCGAGCATTTGGATCATATTGTCGTTTCCTCAAGCGGCATCCTGGTTCTCGAAACGAAATGCTGGCAGGGGCCCGTCACCCTCGAAAACGACCAAGTCCTCACTGACGGTAAAGTTCCTGATCATTCGCCCGTCGACCAGACGCGTCGCGAGGTCGAGCTCGTAAAGGAGCACCTCAAGTCCCTCGGTTGGACGGGCGTCATTCAAGGGGCGCTCGTTTTCGCTTCCGACACTTTTACTGCCAGTGCCGACGAATTACTCGGAATTGCCATTGTTAATTCCAGGGACTTGATCAATTTTATTCGTCAGCAACCCGCCGTCCTCACTGATCTCGAGGTCACGCGCATTGCGCAAATAATGGAGAACTGATTGTTATGTTTACGTTTCTTTTACTGACCGTTCTTGTTCAGCCGCAGAACTACTACGGCAATATTGCCTCGCGCCTCGCTAACATGCTGCCGCGCAATCATGTGAGCCTACAAGCACTCAATGATACTATTTCGCAGCGCGCGTTCACCAATCTCGTTAGCTACTACGACTTTGATCATTCGGTTTTTTTGAAGTCCGATCTCGACGAACTTGCCAAGCATGAGTTCACGATTGACGACGAAATTAAGCGCGGGGACGTGAGCTTTGGTTATACGGTCTATAATCTCTATGTTCAGCGCCTCAATGAGCGCGTAGATTTTGCGACCAATCTCCTCGTGAAGGCGGAATGGGACTTTTCCCCCGATGAATCCTACACCGTTAAGCGCAAAGATGCCCCCTGGCCCGCGTCTCTCGCGGAAGCTGAAGATCATTGGCGCAAGCGCATGAAAAACGAAGTCCTCGTTGCGCGCATTCTCCGCGAATTCGACGCCGAAAAGAACCCTACCAATATGCCAAGCGAGACTGTCGAGGAAAAGCTCATCAAAAAATACCGCCAGTACGCAACTGTCCTTGGCGAGCCGGACGAGGAAAATGTCCTCCAGTGCTATCTCTCCTCGGTCGCGCGCGCTTACGATCCGCACACCGACTACATGTCGCCCGCGTCGAAAGAGGATTTCGACATGGAGATGAATCTCGAACTCTGCGGCGTAGGCGCAGTCCTTAATATGGACGATGGCGCGCTCAAGATTGTGGAAATCATGCCCGGCGGACCTATTGATGTCGATGGCCGCATCAAGGAAGGGGACAAGATTGTCGGGGTCCGTCAGGGCGATGGCGAGATGGAAGACATCATGTGGAAGCCAATCAAGAAGTCCATCAAGAAAATCCGCGGCCCGAAGGGCACTTCCGTTACACTCGACATTGTCCCCCGCAGCGATATGTCCGGTGCTACCCATAAGGAAATTTCCCTTGTCCGTGATAAGATTAAGCTCGAAGATCAAGCCGCCACGGGACGCGTGGAGCGCGTTTCGGTGGCAGGTAAGGACTTAAAGCTTGGCTATATCTTTTTGCCCGGCTTTTATGGCACCATGGATAAGCAGGTCTTCGATCCGGACTTCCGTTCGTGCGCCTTGGATGTCGCGAAGTACTTGGCGGATTTCAACGCCGAGGGCGTGGACGGACTCGTCCTTGATTTGCGTGGCAATGGGGGAGGCAGTTTGATGGAAGCAATTCGCCTTTCCTCGCTCTTTGTGCCCAAGGGCCCGGTCGTCCAGGTCAAGGATCAGCATGTCGCCTTCCCGCTTTCGATTCCGGTCGGCAGTGCAGTTGCCTTCCGCAAGCCCATGGTTGTTATGATCGACCGCGCCTCGGCATCTGCTTCGGAAATCGTGGCTGGCCATTTGCGTGACGTGGGCCGCGCGATTGTCCTGGGGGATCGCACCACACATGGCAAGGGCACGGTTCAGACGGTTCTCGGCATGGGGCCGGACAAATATGGCTCCACCAAAATTACGACGGCGCGCTTCTATCGAATCACCGGAGATTCAACTCAGGTAAAGGGAGTCGAGTCCGACATTCGTCTACCTTCGCTCTTAAATTCGCTTGATATTGGCGAAGACAAGCTTCCCAATGCGCTCCCTTTTACCCGCATCAAGCCTGCGGACTATGAAATGTGCTGGGACGAAGATAAGTACATCCCTGCGCTCGCCGAAAAGCATAATGCGCGCGTAGCCAATAATGAGCGCTATCAGAAGCATCTTAAGAATGTGGATGGCATGCTCGCGATGAGCGAACGCAAGGAAGTGCCGCTTGAATACGAAGCGCGCAAGGCAATGATGCGCGCGGACAAGGAGCTGCAGGAGCTTGAAGACGACGAGGACGAGTCGAGCGAAGAAAAGGTAATTTCGCGTCGCAAGAAGAATCAGAAGAAGAAGGATGACGTTATCCTCGATGAAGCCATGAATATCCTGGGCGAACTCGTAATCCTCAATGAGGGCGCAGAAGTTCCCGAAGCGAAAGGATGGTGGGAATGAACGAGATTAAATTCGTAAAGATGCATGGAGCCGGCAACGACTTCATCATGGTTGACGACCGCGAGCTTACTTTCCCCAGTTTTGACTACCGCCGCGTGGCGGCCATGTGCACCCGTCGAATTGGTATTGGCTCGGAAGGGCTCATTCTTGTGCAGCCTTCGGACAAAGTGGACTTTAAGATGCGCTTTTTTAATCCCGATGGCTCCGAGGCTGAGCTTTGTGGCAACGGCTCGCGTTGCGTGGCGGCATTTGCGCGTTCGATTGGGGCGGCAAAAGCGGACAAGATGGCTTTCGAAACTGCCGCCGGTATAATTTCGGCGGAAGTTCTTCCCGGCAATCAGGTCAAGCTCGAGATGCCCGAGCCGCACGATTTCCGTGACGACTTTTGCATCGCGGGTGTCCCCCACAAGATTAAGGTCGTGGAGGATCTCGTCCACACAGATGTCGAAGGCATTGGCCGCGCAATTCGTCTGTCGCGCGATTTTGCTCCCGAAGGCACCAATGTCGACTTTGTTATTTACCGGCAGCCCAATAAGGTCCTCATGCGCACTTATGAGCGTGGTGTCGAGGCGGAATCCGGCGCGTGTGGCACGGGCGCACTTGCCGCCGCCACGATTGGAGTGCGTGATTACGGACTCGAGTATCCCGTTGTCGTTAAGACCATGAAGGGTTACGAGCTTGTTGTGGATGGCAACACCTTGACCGGCCCCTACGCCTTTGTCTTCTCGGGCACTATCAACTTCGACTCCCTAGACTCCACTGGCGAATAACCCCGCCCCAGTTCTCCCTCTCCTCATCTACATGGCTATCATAAATGGAACGCTTTGAACTTCCTCAAGACCTTCAAGCCGAAATCCGCACCAAAGTTTTTGGCGCGGACTTCATGAAACTCGTCCAAGTCGTCCGCCGCGGTGGCGGCACCTTCAAGATTTCTCTCCGCCGCGTCAAGATTGGCGGCACTTTGAAATTTCAGGCCGAGATGGTCGAGGACGGCCAAGTCCAGGTTAAGAACCTGGACGATTCTGCCGCCCGCGATGGTCTTGAAGAAATCATCGCCCAAAAGGGCGCTCGCGACCTTCACCTCATCTGCGGCTCGGGCGACCTTCATATTCGCGTAACTAAAAAAGGTCATGTTATGCCTACGCGCTCGGCCAAGATGGAGCGCACGGTGGAGGTTAAGGATCACGACCGCGTCAAGAATCTCCCCCTCACCCAGTTCGACTCCACCGCGTTGCTTCGTGCGCTAGGCATCGCGGATGGCGAAGGCCAGATTCGCGCCTCCATGCGCGGCAAATACGACCAGGTCAACGAGTTTTTGAAGCACGTCAAAGACATCCTCCCCGCCGCCCCTGCCCGCGAAACCTTCACCGTCGTCGACTGTGGCTGCGGCAAAGCCTATCTTACCTTCGCGATTTACTTCTATCTCACGCACGTCCTCAACTACCCTACTGTTCGTGTTATTGGCATCGACCGTCGCGAGGACGTGATTGAGTCCGCACGCCGGGTCGCTAAGCAGCTTGATCTCACCGATCATGTCACCTTCCTCTGCGCAGATCTTCACACTCTTGTTGATCCTACAAACTCTACTGACCCTAAGAGTCCTAAAGACCCTAAATTTCCAGCTTTCGCCTGCGATCTCGTGATTTCCCTTCACGCCTGTGACACCGCGACCGACGAAGCCCTCGCCCGCGCCGTCGAGTGGAAGGCCACCTATGTCCTTTCCGCTCCCTGCTGTCAGCACGAGCTCAACGCGCACATGGCCAAGGAGCGCAATGACGATTTTTCTGGCCTCCTTCGGCAGTCCATCCTGCGCGAACGCCTCTGCGACCTTCTGACCGACGGCTACCGTGCGCTCATCATGCGCGTCCTCGGCTTCAAGACTCAGGTCGTTGAATTCGTCTCGTCCGAGGCCACCAAGCGCAACATTCTGCTTAAGTGTGAATACGGCGTCAAACCTTATCAAACCGGTCCAATTAATGAATATCTCGCCCTCCGAGACTACTGGCACGTCACGCCCTGGCTGGAAACTCGCTTAAAAAATCACCTTGACTTTTCGCGCTATTTATGATATAATATACCTTAATGCTTGACAAAGTGCAGTCGGGCGAATTGTATACTGGAGCGGAAATGGCAACAAAGAAACGTGGCCCCAAGCCGGGGTCTAAGCATAAAAAGACACTCGAAAAGTCGAAAAAGCGTGCAATGGAGCAGATTGTCGTCGAAGGCATGGTCGATGATGATTTGCCGCCGGATGATGAATCGCTTGAAGAGGATGCGAAGAATCTCGATATGGACGCGCTCGCATCCGAGGTGGAAGCCGCGGAAGCGAAGGGCTATGGTACCGCCCCCGGACTTATCGACGACGATGAAGAACTCGCTACTCAAGACGAACTTGACGAAGAAAGTGCCACAGCCGAAGTAATCGACCGCGTCAAGGCCATCCAGGCCAAGGCGGCCGAGGAGGAGGACGAGGAACTCGCCACCAGCGACGACCAGCGTTCCATTCTCCGCGATGCGGAAATTAACGATGTTATTCAGGAAGTCAAGCATCGTAGCGAGCAGAATGGCGGCTACGTGACATTTGAGGAATTGAATCAGATTCTCCCCCAGGCTATTGTGGACGCCATTCAGACTGACCACTACCTAAAGCTCCTCGAAGCACTGGGCGTGCACGTGATGCGCGAAGAGGATGTGAAGGCGTGGCTTGAGGCCAAGAACAAGAATTTGAACGATAAGGTCCGTCCCGAGGTTGAAGACCCCATTCGTATGTATCTCCATCAGATGGGCCAGGTGGACCTCTTGACTCGCGAGAAAGAAGTGGAGCTCTGCGGGCGCATCGAAGAAGCCGAAACTGCCGCCCAGGACCTCTTTAATCGCTATCTTTTCGTGCCGGGCATGTACATGAACCTCATCAACAAGATCGAGGGCCAGGCCGAGCGTTTCGATCGCGTGGTGGATGACGAGTTCGAGGACGACCGCGAAGGCTATGTCGTCCTTATTCCTGGCTTCCGCAAGCGCATCAAGGAAGTGGATAAGCGTCTTCACGCTGCCGCCGAGAAGTATCTTTCGCTGATCAAAAATGACAAGTCGCCCGAGCGTGCCGTGCGTGGCGCGGAAGTGTCACTGGATAATGCGCGCAAGGCCTTGCGCGAGCTCTTTGTTGAGCTCAAGTTCAAGCAGAAGTCGCTCGAGATTTTGGCGGCCGATGCCGACGAGCAGTATTATCTGCCTTATCGACGTCTTCGCTCGCAGTATACGGAATTGATGCTCCAGAAGAAATCTGCCGCCCGCGACAAGAAGGCTGCCGCGGTTCAGGCCGAGATGCAGAAGCTCGAAGCCGAGTTCGGCATGCTCCCTGAAGATTTCGTCACCTCCTTTGCCGAGCTCCGCAAGGAGCTCAAGAAAGGACAGAAGGCCCGCACGGAAATGGTAGAGTCGAACCTGCGTCTCGTCATTTCGATTGTGAAAAAGTACATGAACCGCGGCCTTTCGTTCCTGGACCTCATTCAGGAAGGCAACGCCGGACTTATGAAGGCGGTTGAAAAGTTTGAGTACAAGCGCGGCTACAAGTTCTCCACTTATGCCACATGGTGGATTCGTCAGTCCGCCACTCGCGCGATTGCCGACCAGGCGCGTACCATTCGTATTCCGGTGCACATGATCGAGAACATCAATCGCCTCATGCGTGTCCAGAAGCGGCTCGTGCAGAAACTGGGACGCGAAGCGACCGAGGACGAGATAGCGTCCGAAATGGGCCTCCCGCCCGAACAAATTCGTGCCATTCGCAAAATGGCGCAGCAGCCAATTTCACTCCAGAGCAAGGTTGGTGACAGTGATGATGCCCGCTATGGCGACTTCATTCCCGACGCCAATAGTGAAAATCCGTTCGAGGTCACGGAGGGTCATTTGCTTAAGGAACGCCTGCGCGCGATCCTAGGCACCCTTACGCCCCGCGAGCGTCAAGTAGTAGACTACCGTTACGGCCTTACCGATGGGTACTCGCGTACTCTCGAAGAGGTCGGAAAGTTGTTCAGTGTCACTCGTGAACGTATTCGTCAGATTGAAGCGAAAGCCATTCGTAAGCTTCGCCATCCCAGCCGTATTCGTTCGCTGAATGACTATCGTCAGAAATAATCCCCAAATAAGTAGAAAGTAGAGTAGAGAAAATGGATACATGCACCATGAATAGTTGCATCAATAGTTATACCGCAATTGCCGCCGGTGTTGGTTTTGTGGCCGGCGTTATCGTGAGTACCATCGCGTGCAAGATTAAGTGCTCCTGCAAGAAGGGCGGTAAGGCTGCTCAGCCCACCGCGAAGAAGTCCGACAAGAAGAATCGCGAGCCCATCCAGAAGACGCGTCCCGCTCCGGCCGATGGCTCCATCGAGATTTATGTCGGCAATCTTAGCTACGACATGACCGATGCGCAGATGCTCGAGCTCTTCACCCCGTTCGGCAAGGTGAATTCCGCGCGCATCATCATGAACAAGTACAATGGCAAGTCCAAGGGATTTGGCTTTGTGCAGATGCCCAACCGCGATGAGGCTGATAAGGCCGTTGCCGCCGTGAACGACAAGGAATACCTTGGCCGTAAGATCAAGTGCAATATCGCCAAGAACGTAATGGACTAAAAAAAATGACGGCCCTTGTTCCTCTAGCTGACGGCTTTGAAGATTTGGAAGCGATTACCATCATCGATGTTCTGCGTCGTGGTGGCGTGGAAGTTACTACTGCCTCGATTATGGCTTCCAAGTCGGTCTTATCCGCCCACAACATTCGCATGGAAGCGGATGCGCTTTTTGCGGACGTGAAGGACGCGGAATACGACGCCATCGTTCTCCCCGGCGGGGGACAGGGGACGGAAAATCTTAAAGCGTGCGAACCGCTTTTGGAGCGGATTAGAAAGCAGCATTCGGACGAAAAGTTGTTGGCGGCAATTTGTGCCGCCCCAACGGTGCTTGAGGAGGCGGAGGTGATTGAGCCCGGGATTCATGTTACGTGCTACCCCTCGATGTACACCCAAATGCTTCGCCCCGTCAACACCGCGCCCGTCGTCGTCGATCAGGGCTTCGTAACTGGCAATGGACCCGGCGCGGCCATGATGTTCTCGCTCGTCCTCCTGCAGGAAATGATGGGCGAAAAGACTACCGCCAAGGTCGCCCGTGCGATGCTTGCGGACATGCCGTAAATGAGCGCGGTTGCGGCAGTTTTTCTTGCCGTAAGTTTTCTTTTTTCTTACGATCCGGCAAGACCTGAAGAGCCTGTAACCCGGGCCATACTGGAGCTTGCCAAAGAAGACCCCGAGATTCGTCCCGAGAAGTGGGGCGGATTAATCTTGCCCGGCGCGGGCGGCAGATCTACCTTTATGCTTGCCCTCGCGGGCGGCACTGCGCCAGACATTTACAAGGCGTGGTTTCATATTCTTCGCCACGACATATCCCAAGGATTCGTCTACCCCCTCGACGAGTTTTTAACTACGAATTACGAAGTACGAACTACGAATGAAGGACAAAATAATCTTCCACCATTCGAAACTCGTAATTCGTCGTTCGTAATTAATGAATCCAATATCTGGGACCGCGTCCGCTGCTTCGATGGCCATGTCTGGGCATTGACCACTCCTGGCATCCAATACTATGGCATCATCTATCGCAAAGACCTCGCGCGTGCCGCTGGACTCGACCCCGAAGTGCCGCCCGCCACTTGGGAAGAATTTCGAGCCTGGTGTCGCGCGCTTAAATCCCCCAAGTGCCGCCCGTTCGCCATCGAGAACCGCCCCTGGGGATTCCTCCCCTGGGTCCAATCGGCCGGCGCCGACGTCATTATGGCAGGGGAAGACTTTAGTCATCCCGCATATCGGGCTTGTTTCGACTCTCCGGCCGCAATCGCGGCCGCCGAATTCCTTCAGTCACTCATCCGCGAGGACTTGGTTCTCGGTCTTCCCACGCTCTCTTTGGCGGACGAAATTTCGGAGAAATTCGCGAATGGCGAAATCGCCATGGTCTTCGGCGGCGAAGACCTCGTCAAGCGCCTCGTCGACACCCAAAACTTCCCCACCTCGCTCCTCGGTATGATGCCTTTCCCCGGCAAACAACGCGTCCTCCAAGCCCACAAACACTTCTTTGCGATGTCGGACTCCGTCCGATATCGCTCCCCCGAGGAGCGCGAGCGGATTTTCCGCTGCCTTCTCGCCATGTCCGACGAGCGCCTCGCGCTCGAGGAAACCGAGCGCGCAAAGCGCGAGGGTCGCGCGCTCTGGCTCGTCCCCAATATCCAGCAAGGTCTCGCAGATGGCTCGATTAAGCCAGTGACCGAGCCCTGGGTCGGCTTTTGGCAAGCCGCCTCCGACCTCCTCCAGCGTCGCTTCCTGGGACTCCTTCTCTCCGACGCCGGCCCCACCCTCGACTGTGCCCAAGTCCTCCACGCTATCACTGTTGATGCCAATAAAGGACTCATGTTCGACTCAGACACTTCCAGGATTGATCGTGCAAGACCATATGCTAGAGTTATTTTAGGAGTTCTATTGGCTGCGGTCCTCGTTTGTGTTTTTTTAGCTACGAACTACGAATTACGAGCTACGAATGGTGGACATAAAAAATCTAATCATCCTTCATTCGTAATTCGTAATTCGTATTTCGTACCTCATCTTACGCCTTACCTCTTCCTTCTCCCCGCCGTTGCCTCCATCTTGCTCTGGTCTTACTATCCACTCCTCCGCGGCGCCCTGATGGCCTTTCAGGCCTACAAGATCGTTGGCTCCTCCTCCTTCGTCGGACTTGATAATTTTATCCGCGTCGCCCTTGACCCCAACTTCTACGCCGCCTTTTTGCGCACTTTTGAGTATGTCGGAATCACCCTCGTCCTCGGCTTTATCTCGCCAATCATTCTGGCCTTACTCCTTACCGAAATTCCGCGCGGCAAAATCTTTTTCAGGTTTCTTTATTTCCTCCCGCATCTCACTTCCGCGCTCGTTGTGACGCTTTTGTGGAAGCTCATGTTCGACCCTACGGAAAACGGCATATTAAATCAGATTGTAATGTCGCTTGGCTTCGAGCGTCAGAGCTGGCTTCTCGATCCCGCTTGGGCCATGGTTTGCTGTATTTTGCCCGGAGTCTGGGCGGGGGCCGGCATTTCAAGTCTCATCTATATTGCCGCTCTGGGCTCTTTGCCGCCAGACTACTATGAAGCTGCCGCGATTGATGGCGCGGGATTTTTTGCGCGCTTAAGGCACATCACCTTGCCACAACTTTATCCCCTCATGGTCATCAATTTTGTTGGGGCCTTTATTGCTGCCTTTCAGGGAATGGGGAGCATCTTTCTTTTGACTTTTGGCGGACCCGGGGACGCGACCGAAGTCCTCTCCTTGCAGATTTGGAAGGAGGCATACAATAATCTTCGCTTCTCGACTGCGACCACCATGGCCTGGTTTCTGGGCGTTGCCTTAATTGCTTTTACCTACTATCAAATTCGCTTTCTGCGCAAAGTCGAGTTTCATCAGGCCAAATAATCTTTTATGAAGGTCAGCGTTATTATTCCCTGCTATCATGCCGATAAGTTTCTGCCGTCGGCCATTGAGTGTCTGCGCGCGCAAACTTACTTTGGCGAGTGGGAAGCTATTTTGGTGGACGATGGCGACCCAGCGCAATTTGCAGATAATCGGGTGGAGTTGCCTGCTAACTGCCGCCTTGTTCATCTGACGGAAAACCGCGGACTTTCGGCGGCGAGAAATGCGGGGCTGGCGGTGGCAAAGGGGGAGATAATTCTTTTTTACGATCCCGATGATACAATTCGACCGGACTTTGTTGAGCATATGGCGCGGGATATTCAAGGCGTGGACTTGGTGTGGGGATATTTTGATGGTCAGGCAAATACGCCCAAGCCGCCCAAGGGAGAGATTTTTCCGTGGGCGGCAAGAAAGATTTTTGGTTATCGACTAATCGATTGGCTTATTTGGTGGACGCCAAAGCGGATGTGGAAAAATTGTGGACGCGAACTTGTGGCCTTGCCGGCCAAGGCATTTCGTCGGGAACTTTGTCCGCAATTTGACGAGACGATCGGACTTTTTGAGGATTCGATCTTTTTGGCGGAGTATTCCAGACGGGCAAAGACGATGCGCCTTATTGGGGAGAGCGGATACAAGTATTACGTGCGTGAGACGGGACTTATGATGCGTGAACTTGATCCGGAAAAGCGTCTAAAGCATCGCTTTACGCTACGCGATGCGCGGCGGAGGGTGGATTCGACGATGCATTTTTGGCGGGGAAGTTTTGTTTTATCCGCGCTGGATGTTTTGCGCTTGGGCGGAGTGAGCGAGTTCTGGCGTTTTGTGACTTTCAAGGAGAAAAAATGAGTGTAGCAATTAATCACGCAATTTCGGCTTTGATAAATCCGCTTGCGATTGCGCTCGTGGCGCTATTTTTGGGGATTATTTTCTGTCGACGGATGGTGGGGAAACTGTTACTTATTTTGGCGTTTGGAGTGCTAGTAACATTTTCGCTGCCGGTCGTGGAGGCGAGAATGGGACTTTGGCTGGAAGGGGATTATCCGGCCAGAAATGAGGCGGTGCTGGAAGGAAAGTATGACGCCATTGTCGTTTTGGGTGGTGGAATGTATTCGGACAAAATTATTGACGAGAGCGATTTGGAGATGGTGGAGTGGAGGAAGCGAGTGGAGAAGGAAGGCGGGCTCATGCCGCATCCGGATATGAATGCGGGGGCAGATCGCGTTTGGGCGGGGGCGAGACTTTATCATGCCGGGGTGGCGCCGAAGATCATTATTACCGGCGTGGGATGTCAGTATTCGACAATTCCGCTCTTGAAGGATTTGGGCGTGCCGGAGGCGGCGATTGTGCCGCTAATTGGGCCGGGGAATACTGAGGAGGAAGCGAAGGCGGTAGCGGAGGTATTGAAGGCGGCGGAAGGGACTCGGCCGCGGGTGGTGCTGGTCACGTCGGCCTGGCACATGCGCCGCGCGGCCTTACTTTTTCGGCAAGGGGCGGACTATTTTGACTTTACGCCCATCGCCGCCGATCACATGGCGAGCACGTTTTATGGTCCCATGCATCGCTTCGAACTCAAGGACCTTGTTCCTTCCACCACCGCCCTGGACCACAACAATACCTACTTTAAAGAACTCTTCGCTTACTGCTGCTATCACATTTTAAAAGGCTACAGGTGACCCACAGGTGCTTTGGAAAGCGGCGGGAGGTGAAGATTTTGCTTGACAAATGACTACGATTTATGATATAATATGTGTTAAATCAGCCAGGAATAGGCTTTCATTAACCAAAGGAAACAAAAAAGACTATGGTTTACTCTACAGAGGTACAGCATCAGTGCCCCCTCGCGAAGGGGTGCAATCACGGTCCTGCTCCCATCCCGGAAGAGGGTAAGTGGGTTCAGGCCAAGGAAATCAAGGACATCTCGGGCTACACGCACGGCGTGGGCTGGTGTGCTCCGC
>R14__coassemble_512_pt1 | contig 26308 bp, 25 predicted proteins | sample R14__metabat2_high_PE_004 | metagenome-assembled genome bin R14 | reverse complement strand
GGGTCTTTAGGGTTGGAGAGGGTCTTTAGGGTTGGAGAGGGTCCTTAGGGTTGGAGAGGGTCCTTAGGGTTGGAGAGGGTTCTTAGGGTTGGCGATCCAAAACTACGACTTCGACTTTCAACTTCGACTTCAACTCCTTGGCGAGAGCGCGAATGCCGTAAAGTTCGGACTCGTAATGTCCGCGAAGGTCCAGCTCGATGCCGGCATTTTCGGCAGCGATCACCTCGCCCCAATCGGCTTCGCCGGTCACGAGCTTCTTACAGCCCAAAGCCTTCGCTTCGGGTGCAAAGGCGGCGGCACCGCCCGAGCAGACCCCAATCTTTTCGCCCTTCGCATTCTCGCCAACGAGGCCAATTATGTTACCGTGATAGTTGAAGGCGGGCTTCAAGTGCTTGAGCTTCATTTCATTCGCAATGAGCGCGTTGTGGCCGAGCCGCGGGTGAGCGTCCAAAGGAAGGTGCACGCCGTAGAGTGCCACATTGCCATCCATGGCGGTGCGAACGACATTGAATTCGCCGCCGGTTAAGCGCTTAATGCCGCCGCCCCAGCTGATGCCGTGATGCACCACGAGAAGCTGTGCACCCGCGTCCGAAGCCGCCTTAATCATGGCCGCGGAGCCATCAACCGCAAAGGCAACTTTATTAATTTCATCCCCAACGCGATCAATCTGCAGGCCGTTATTCGAGACATCGTCGAACGCGTTCACGTCCAAGGTCTCATTCAGCCATGCAATAATCTTTTTAATTTTCATCTTGATTTTTTAGTCCGAAATATGATATAATATATGTCACGTAAGGGGATTTAGCTCAGTTGGTTAGAGCAGCTGCTTTACACGCAGCGGGTCGGGGGTTCGAGTCCCTCAGTCCCCACCATCCTTCGCAACAAGTTCTTCAAATACCTTTGCGCAATCCTCCGGTAAGGTTATGTGTTCGGCAGCACCGGCGTCCACCATCTTGGTATATTCGGGGTTGATGGGGAGCTTGGCAAAGCACGGGAGCTTAAAGTGATTCGCCAGTGCAAGCGCTTTCGACTCGCCATAAATTTCGTGACGCTCCTTGCAATTGGGGCAGACGAAATAGCTCATATTCTCGACTAGGCCAAGGACGGGCTTCTTCATCATCTCGCACATCTTGACCGACTTGCCCACAATCATTTCGACGAGTTCTTGCGGCGAGGAAACAACGACGACGCCGTCGACCGGGAGCGACTGAAAAACCGTGAGGGGCACGTCGCCCGTCCCGGGCGGCATATCGATGACAAGAAGGTCCAAATCGCCCCAATGAACATCCGTCCAGAACTGCTTCACACAGCCGGCAATCATCGAACCGCGCCAGATGACCGGCTCGTCCGGATGCTCGACGAGCATATTTAGGGACATCACGCGAATGCCGCCATTGGAGCGCGAAGGCTCAATGCCCGCTTCGCTCTGCCAAGTGCCGCCCGTGATGCCGAAGGCTTTCGGGATGGAGGGGCCGGTAATATCCGCATCGAGGATACCGACTTTAAGTCCCTTGCGCATAGCGGTCACGGCAAGCATCGTGGTGACAAAACTCTTGCCCACGCCGCCCTTACCCGAGGCGACGGCGATGACGCGCTTAATCTTGGATTCCTTATTTAAGGGCGCGGAGAAATCGGTGGACGGCTTGGAGCCACAGGCGTGGCCACAGGTAGAACAATCGTGAGTGCAACTCATATTCTGGGTACTGCTGAAAGCAGTTTCTTGGTGTATTCGCTTTGAGGGTTATTGAAAACTTGTTCGGCAGGGCCGACATCGACGAAGCGTCCGTGCTCCATGACGCAAACTTTGTCGGCGATATTCTTGACGACTGCAAGATCGTGCGCGATTAAGAGAATCGCGAGTCCAAGGCGCGAGCGAAGGTCACGAAGAAGATTCAAGATGCGAGCCTGCACGGAGACATCAAGCGCGGAGACGGGTTCGTCCGCGATGAGGGCCACGGGGTGGCACGCAAGGGCGCGGGCGATGGAGACTCGCTGGCATTGGCCGCCCGAGAGTTCGCGCGGATATTGGTCGAGGACCGCGGGCGAGAGGCCGACCAAGGAAAGTAATTCTTGCGGCGTTGCCTTAGTCGCGGACAAGAGTGTCCGTGTCCCTTCCCCGGCATGACTGATTGCTTCCTGAAGGGCGGAGCCGATTTTCATGCGGGGGTTCAAAGAGCCGACCGCGTCCTGGAAAATCATCTGGGCGCGGCGGCGGTCGCGGAGCGACGGCCCTACCATGATGGTGCCGGACGAGGGACGCTCGAGGCCGATGAGGGTTTTGGCGATAGTCGATTTGCCCGAGCCGGATTCGCCGACAATGGCCAGGATTTCGCCTTCGTTCAAGTCGAACGAGACGCCCCTCACGGCTTCGAACTTGCCGTACTTGACGTGGAGATCTTTAACGGAGAAGAGCATCTTTCAAATTGTTCAAAATCTCGAGGTGCGACTGAACCTGTTCCATCGATTCGGAAAGTGCATTCTCGTAGCCTTCGTAATAGATGTTGCCGGTGGTGCCCTCATGAACCTTGGCGGCCACGGCCTTATCGGGATCTTCGTCCTTAAGCTGGTCCAAGTTGTCGCGCACATCGTGATACGCATCGCGCCACGGAGTGCCGGCGGCAACTTTGCGCAAGGCGACATCGGTCGCGAACACGCCGGGCGTGAAGGCGCGGCGGCAAATATCCTCGTTCACCTTGAGCCCCGCGACGACCTTGGTGAGGATGCGAAGCGTGGTGCGAGTAATCTTGAGGCCGTCCATGTAGAGCTTCTTGCAATCCTGAAGGTCGCGATTATATCCGCCCGGCATCGCATGAAGGAGGCTAAGGGCGGCAGTTTGAAGTCCCAGGACCTGGGCCGCCTTGGAACGGACAAGCTCGAGGACATCGGGATTGAACTTTTGCGGCATAATCGAGGAGCCGGTGCAATATTCGCGCGGGATCTGGAAGTACTTAAACTCCGGCATCGAAAAAAGAATCATATCTTCCGCCAAACGCGAAAGAACCGCCATCAGCTGAGCGAGCGCCGAGAGGAGCGAGGCTTCACATTCGCCGCGCGCCATCGACGCGCCAAAACAGTTGTGAATGGGTCGCGCAAAGCCAAGGAGTTCGGTCGTGCGCTGACGATCCAAAGGCAAGGGAACGCCATAGCCGGCGGCAGAACCAAGCGGATTTAAGTCCGCCATGTTGTAAGCCGCCTCGAGATTATTGAGCTGATCAAAAATCATTTCCGCGTGACCCGTCGCCCACATACCAACACTGCTCGGCATCGCGGGCTGGAGGTGAGTGCGACCCACCAAGGGGACCCTGTCGTGTTCGCGGCCAAAATCCACCAGGTACTTGGCAAGAGTGATAAGCTCCAAATCGGTGCGGAGAATCTCGTCTTTCATGTGGAGGCGAACATCCACCGCCACCTGATCGTTACGCGAGCGGCCGGTATGAATCTTTTTGCCCAAGTCGCCGAGCTTTTCGGTGAGGAGTCGCTCGACCGCCATATGGACATCCTGATCGTCCTCATTGATGACGAACTTGCCGGCGCGGGCGAGCTTCACGATCTTCCCGAGTTCCTTACGGACTTTTGCCGCCTCGGCAGGAGTCACGATGGGCTTTTTAAGCTCCATCTCGGAAAGCATCGTCACGTGGGCGGCAGTGCCCATGCAGTCCCATTCGACTAAATCCAAATCGAGAATCGGGTCATCGCCCACGGTGTAGGTGAGCACATCGGCATCGACGGTGCGGTCGGTAATCGTCTTCTTCATTTGACCATTCCTTTCATCTTCAAATCGGCAGCAAAGAGAATTCGCTTAAGTTCCTCCGGCGGCTTTTCATACTTTGCGAGTTCCACCAGAAAAAGTCCGTACTCCTTTACAAGGGTGCTCATTTCTTCGCCGTGACCCGAACCATAAAGGAGGAGTTCCTGAACTTTGTTCGCGGCGGCAAGTCGCACCGCGGGATCGTCCTTGGCAACATCGATTGCCTCCAGGAAGGAGAGCGTGTGATACTTGCCGGCAAATGGGAAGCGATAGGATTCGGGATAGAGATTTAATCGCGAAGCGAAAACCTGCAATTCGGGTCCGGTAATCTCGCCCGGGATGTGCACCTTGCGCATTTCCTTGAGCATCGATTCATCGTCTTCGCCCAGCTTAAGGTGTCCCGCATCGCGCCAGGCCGCGACTTCTGCCATGCGATTTGCCGCCCGCACCTCGGGCGAGAGCTCTGCGAAAATAACCGCCGCCTCGTCGTCCGAAATTTCCTTATTGTGAATAGTAAGATAATAGCCGCGCACGACCGCGTTCCGGAGGGCGTCCATATCCGAGTAGCGCGGCGAGGGAAGGCGGATGCGAATAAACTTGTGCTCGTCACGCGTCATTACCGTGGTGACCACGTTCGTATCTGGTCCGCGTCCGTCCTGCACATGAATGGCAATCGCGGGATGTTCCTGATGCTCCTCGCGAAGATTATCCGCGGTGTAGAGCCGGCGGCAGATATTGCCGGCGAAGTCCGCCACCGGCTGTTGGAACTCACGCCGCTGACCAGCATCGCAATCAGCATAGACGCTTACCAAACCCGAGACAACGGTAACGGGCGGCGTTTTAAACCGGGCAATGAATTCCGCCCGTTCCGCCGCCGAGAGTGCCGCGAGGAGTATGGCCAAAAAGAGCATTAACGAACCTTGAGAATGATGATCAAAAGAATCGGCATCACCACGAGCTGAATGAGCATGAAACGCATCAGCACCTGGGCATTCGACCAACCAAGATTCTTCTTGCAGTGGTCGTGCAGCGGGAAGCGGATTTTGCGCAAGGTCGCGTTTTCGGGCACTTCGTGTCCGACCTTCTTAGCCAGGCGGAGAATAACGAGCTTACCCAAGCCCCCGCCACCATTCATGAGGACGACCGGCGACAAGGCGATAATGAGGAAGGGATTACCGGTAACCAAAACTGCCGCCCCAACGAGGATCCCCAAAAAGCGACTGCCGGCATCGCCCATCAAAATAGTGGAGGGATTGGCATTATACCAAAGATAGCCGCCAAAAGCGCCCGCGACCGTCATCACGAGGATGGCCCAGTTGGCCGCTTCTGGATTGCAAGGAATGAGGAAATAGTGCGCGACCGGCTTATAGCCGACAACCACATAGAGAAGGACCGAAATGATGACGAGGGTGATGGTTGTTAAGGAGCCCGCAAGGCCATCCACGCCATCCGAACAATTCGTCGCGTTCATCGTGAACCACAAAAGAAACGAGGCGGCGGGAACATAGAGATACAAGGGCGCGATCCAGGTGGCCTTCACGAACGGAAACCAAATGAGCGTGCCATGGCCCTTGGCGATGGCGAAAGCAATCACCACCGCGCACACGGCATCGAGGAGTCCCTTTTTAAGTTCGCCCCAAGGAATCGTCGCGCGATCGTCCAAGTAACCGAAAAGCATCGCGAGATAAATGAAAGCGAGGGTGACAAAGTCCCAAACATTCATCGGCGCGAAAAGGATAATGATCGGGAGCGCGAGGAGCGTTACATAAAATCCCGCGCCCGTGGGCTTGCCGGCAGAAACCATACCGTCCATATCCTTATTGATCACCTTGCCGCGATCGCGCGGAAGCTTGTTCCAGAGTTTGGGAAGGAGTGCAAAAGTCAAAAAGCCGCCCAAAAAAGTGCCGCCCGCCAAGAGGAGCGTGTGCGACGCAAGGAGTCGCGCGGGGCCGAAGTAAGGTTGGAGGAGTTGCGAAATATAGTAAAGCATTTTAGTAGAATACCTTTTGTAAAAAGAGGCCGCGGGAGGGGGCGGTTTCGACCCTGGCAGTTCGCGCGGGATGGTCACGGAGGAGTTCCTTCACCGCGACGGGCTTTTCATTGCCCTTACCGACCGAGATCAAAAATCCGACCATCGAACGAACTTGCTTATAGAGAAATCCGTCGCCGCGCACGACAAACGTGTAACGATGACCAGACTTCTTTATGTCGAAGCTGAAAATAGTGCGCACGGTCGTTTCCAGATCGCGGTTCGGATTGGCGGCAAAGGAAACAAAGTCGTGCTGGCCCACAAAATGGCGGGCGGCAGTTTGCATCGCCTTTAAATCGAGCGGACGATGACAAAATGTCCAATAGGGCGCGAGTTCGGGCGGACAGATATCGGCCTGATAAAGTTGATACCGATATTCCTTACCCTTCGCCGAAAGGCGCGCGTCAAAATCGCTCTTCGCGTACGCGGCCTTTAAAATGCGGACCGACTCCGGCAGGCGCGAATTCATCGCCCGCACGAGGTTCTTGGGCGGGATGGGCTTAGTGAGCTCAAAGTGTCCCACAAAGCCACGGGCGTGCACTCCCGCGTCCGTCCTGGACGAGCCGAAAATCCTGACCGGCTCGCCCTCCAGGTAGGCGAGGACTTCCTCGACCACCTGCTGAATTCCCAAGGCGTTATCCTGGTACTGCCAACCCGAGTAGGAAGTGCCATCGTAAGCGATAACGACCTTGTACTTGCGTTTCACTTTGCGGAGACGAGAATGCCGTCCCGGGTGACGACAATAATGGAATTGGCAATGCCTTTTACGCGGACGGGGGTATCCGTTTCCCGAACGATTAGATTCCCGTTTTCATCGAGGAGTTCCGGATGATACTTCTCGAGCGCGGCATAGGAGCCCACATCGTCCCATCCGCAATCTGCCGCCACGACCGACACGGCGGGATACTTTTCCATAATCGCGTAGTCAAAAGAAATGGAGGGGAGCTTTTCGTAATCGCGAAGCTTGACCCCTTCCAACTCGGGTGCAAGATTATGAAACGCCTTGCGGAACGTATCTACCGCCGCAATGAACATGCCAGCGTTCCAAAGATAGCCGCGCTTGATGTACGCTTTCGCATGCTTTAAGTCTGGCTTCTCCACAAACTTGCCCGCCTTGGAATCGATGTAGCCAAATCCCGTCGCGGGATAAGTGGGCGTGATGCCCAAAGTAACAATCGTCTCCTTGCTGGAGGCGAGTTTGGCCGCGGCTTTCAGCGACTTCTGAAAAGCTTTCGGCTTGGCAACCAGTTGGTCAGCCGGGAAAACGCCGACAATGCCCTCTTTGCAAGCTTCAACGCCCAACGAAACTGCCGCCGCGGTATTTCGCTTCATCGGCTCGCCAATAAAGTTCGCCTTGGGGATTTCGGGGAGCTCTTTGCGGGAAATGGCAAGATACTTTTTCGCCGTGACAATGTAGATGTCCTCCGGCTTTGCCAGTCCACTCAGACGCTCTACCGCCTGACGGATAAGCGACTTGCCGCCGAAAATGGAAAGGAATTGTTTCGGCTTTTCCGGCGTAGACAAAGGCCAGAAACGCTCGCCCGAGCCGCCCGCTAAAATGACGGCTTTAAACTTAGTAGTTTTTGGTGCCATATACTAATATCTTATGGAGGTGGAAAGGCATTTTGCCCGCGCCTTCTTTGCGCGCGACGCGGACGAACTTCGCATTTTTGCCGCCGATGTCAAACTTGTATTCGTCCTTTACACTATTTTCGCCCGCGACTTTCTCCCAGGCGACGCCATCGTCGGAAATTAAGATCTCCATCGGCACCTGACGGTTCTTATTCTGTCCGCTCCGATCCACCACGGTAACGCCCTTCACCGTCGTCTCGCCCGCGAGTTTCACCTGGGCCCACGGCGCTTCGTCGTTGTCGGTGTGGAAGCCATTCGGCTCGGAATAATCTTCGGCGTTCGTCACATTGCGATAGCGGATGGGACTATCCCAGCCGGAGGTCGTCGAAATCTGGAGCATTCCATCTTGCGACAGCAAATCGCCACCGTAGTCCTTTAAGGGGAAAGCCTTTCCGGCGGCCTTCGGCGCTTCGCCGGGCGAGACCTTGTCCATCAACGCGTACACCTGCTTAAAGGTGGACACGTCGCCCGACTGCGAAGCACTCACAATCATGCCCCGGTAGTCAAGCTTGGCATTGCCCTTCAAGGCGACCACTTTGAGCGTATCCAAATACCAAGCGATTTCCTCGGAGTTATGCATGAACTTAGTCGCGCCCCAGGAGATGGTCTGACGAAGGAACGTCGGGTCCTTAATAAAGCCCACGAGCGCGGCGCGAAAGATTTGTTTTTGCGCATTCTGATCGCCTTTGAACCGATTAGCAAGTCCATTTAAGATATCCTCATCAAGATACAAGGGCTCGGGCGTCTTGCCCACGTGTTCGTGCATTTTCGTAAGGCCCTTTATGGCCGCCTGAAGCATTCCCGCCTTGTCGGTGCCGAAGCTATCGAGGTAGGAATTGTAAAGGCACCAACCGAGCATCGGGGCGTCCGAAAACGTCTCGAGAACCGCCTTGCCATATTCGTCCCAATCATTATTCCTGGACTTGCCCTTCAAGGTCGCTCGCCACTCATCTGCCGCCTGCCAGTTATTCTCCGCCATGTACATGGACTCTTTGTACTTGCCCTGCCAACGGAGAAATTCCGCGTCCATACGCTTCGGGTTCTGGTAATACCGATCCTGCTCTTCTGCCGCCGGGAAGCGATGCGTATCGGAGTTAAGGCGGAAATGCTGGCCCGTATGCCCCGTAACCGAATACGCGTGATCCCAACGCGCTTCATCCACATTCCAGAGCATGAACGCACAGTGTCCGGGCTGACCGGCCGTGTACGACCTTACGCCGTGCGCGAATGCGGTCGAGGAGCCAAATTTGGAAAGTCCACCGCAAACGCCGCCCACGCGATAGCGTAATTCCTGGGTACTCCACGCGTGCTGCCAGGGACGATAATAGTCGCTCCCGTGCACCGACGCGCCAAAGCAGTTGACCATGCGGTAATGGCATTCCCAGCAAGTGCCGTAATACTTGCCCCAGGGAACGGTGGCAAATTCGTGCGACCACTTCACATTCTCCGCGGAGAGCTCCGCATTCTGTCCGAACGCCATCACTTCACGCCACTGCCGCGTATCCATCTTGTACGCGCTTAAGTGCAAGGTGCCGTCCTTGTCCCAGCCGCGATAATACTCCGCAATCTGCACGAGCTTCTCATCGTCAAAATCGCCACCGTGGTCCAAGGCAAGTGCGGTACAGCAATTGCGACCAAGCTCGGTGTCCATCCACATCTTGCCTTCGGAAATGGGCTTATCGTTCCACGCAAGGAGGTCGAGCGCCTTCAATGCCGTGGAAGCATTGTTCTTCTGGGCGTCACGCCAGCCATCGGGATTGAAAATGCCCGAGCCCGCAAACTGTTCCATCCACTTCTGGTCCTTAAAGAACTTTTCGAGAAACGCCTGCCCGCCTTCGCGCTCCTTAATCTCCCTCAACGTATCCGCGCCCACCACTTTGATGATGTAGTTTTTGACGGTGTTCGCGTCGCGCTTGACCGTGGGCAACTTCACCTTGGGGGCGGGGGCGGCCCAAAGCATCAAGGAAGAATGAAGAATAAAAAATGACAGATAAACAGCTAACGTTTTCTTCATGATTTAAAGTCCATTAGATGTCCAAGTAAGGAGCGAACTCCGCGATAGTAGAAGCCAAAATCGAAAAGATTACGCGTGGTGGTGAAACGATGCCAAAGTGCCGCCGGCTGCAAAAAGCCGCGATACACCTCACGAATTGCCGCCTTAATCTCCTCCTCGGTCGCAAGCGGAGTCTTGGTGATGGCGCGCCGCATATCGTATTCGTCCCAATCGAGCGTCGTAAGGCCATCGTTCGCCTTAAGCTCCTTAAAGAGTGGCGTGCCGGGATAGGGAATTGTCATCGTGCACTGTAAAGTGGACGCCCAGCCCTTCGCCAGGAGCTCCCGCGCAAACTTAACGGTGTTCGCAATTTCCTTTGGCCCCTCCCACGCGTGGCCGAACATGAAAGTTAAATGCACATCCAGTCCAGCGTCGTGTGCCCACTTGCAACCCTGGCGGACATCCTCCACCTTCAAGGCCTTGCAGAACTTGTCAAGCGTCGCCTGATTTGCCGACTCCACGCCAAAAAGGACGAGACGGAAGCCCGCCTTACGCATAAGTTTATAGTCCTCAAACGTAAGCCGGCCAAACCGCATATTGCAATCGATGCGAAGCTTTTTATTGATTCCGCGCTTAATAATCTCGTGGCAAAAAGTATAGAGCCACTCGCCCACCGGGAACGAGCCCGAGTCGTCCATCAATTCCTTGATGCCGTACTTGCTTATGAGCATCTCGATCTCGTTAACGACATCTATTGGGTCGCGCGTACGGTACTTAGGGTAAAGCGTGGTCCAGCTACAGAACGTGCACTTCCCATGCCAGCAATCGCGCCCGGACATAATGTAGGTGCCGGGGGTTCGACGGAAGTTGCCGTTCTTGTGCGCGTAAAGTTCCCAGTGGACCAAATCGCGATCAATCCACGGCGTGGACTTTAAATCGTGCTGCAAAACCATGGGGTAAATACCGCCGTGCTGGTCCCCTTTAAGGAAATCGAGGAGCATAAAGTCCCAATCACCGCCGCAAAGAATCGCATGAACATTTTCCTTTGCAATCGATTCCTCGGGGAGCGCGGTCACGTGGTCACCCACCATGATAACCTTGGCGCCCTTGGGTGCTTCGTCCTTAATCCACGCCCAATGACGCTTAACAACCGGCGTCTTCGTTTCGATTACCACATAGTCGGGCTTAAAATCCGCCAGCCGTTTATTGAATTCTTCCCTCGAGAGTTGGGCGGCAATTCCGTCCAGGAAAAGGGCCTCATGCCCCGCCGCCTTGAGCATCGTGGCGGCCGTTGCCGGCACCACGGGGAAAATGTATGTTGGCCGCGAGAACCACTGGAACTGACGATTCTGCGTGAGCAGGGGAACGCCCCGCTCGCTCAATAATGGTGGATAGCAAATCGCGACCTTCATGACTTTTTACCACTCGTAGCCGAGGCCCGCGAAATACTTGGAGTCGCCCTTCTTGACGCCGGGCTGAGGATTGGACGTATATTCCCACGAAGCCTTCGCGGTGAACTTCAACGCGCCGATAATCTTGATGTTCATACCCACATTCGCATCGAGCGTGTAATTCGCGAAGTCCTCAGTGGAAGGATCGTATTCGAGGTTATGGAAGAAATCCACCGCGTCCGTCCAAACCGGCTTGTAGGTGAGGTGGTGGGCATAATGGACGGCCATATAATCATCCGAGGTCAAATCGTAGCGCTCCTTCGTGTAGTTACCACCAAGCTCCTGATTGAACGACCACTTGCCGGTGCCGAGCAAATCCTCATTTTCGAGCCACTGATAACCAACACCCAAGCCCACGCGATAACGTGCCCGCAATTCCGCCACTTCATCACGCTCGTACTTGCCGTTCTCGTAAGTATAGAATTTTCCCGACCAGAAGTGGTCATGCTGGGCCTTCGCCATCCACTCGTCCTGAGATTTCTTCTTGTCATTTTTGCTCGTGCCCGTCTCGGCATAGTCATACTCGCCCGACGCGGTAAAGCGGTCGTGCTCCCAACGGCGGTGCACCTCCGCGGCAACCGACGCGGTGTGACTGTACGTGTTGCCACGCTGGGCCAGGAAGCTCGCACTCACGCTACCATGCCATGTTTCCGGCACGGGGTCAATCGTCTTCACGTTGCTCATATCCAGATTTTCACCATTAACGACATACGCGCCATCCACCACCGTAACCGGGGCTTCCTCGGTCGTCATATCGAGGTGTTGAATCGTGTGCGTTTTTTCGGACTCGATGGCAGCGATGTTCGCCACCGCGATTTTAATTTCGCCCAAATCGTCCGAAGTAAAGACCATCTTGTCATCGCTGATGGCCCCGCACTTGCCGGTCAAAAACGAACCGGACTTAAGGGTTACCTTATCTGCCCAAACCGACGCGGCGGCAAATGCAACTAATACTACGAGTAACTTCTTCATTTGTTTTTAGCCCTTGAAGATAAAGAATTTTCTTACTATAAAATTGATAATAAACGAGGTGACAACTTCGATGATAACCGCAAGCGAAGTCATAAGCCCCAAGTAGCCAATTAACAGCGAACTTAAGGAAATCGCGATTACCGTAGCGGTCGCGGCGGCGGAGAAAAAGAGCGCGAATTCCACATACCAGCGATACTTCCCCGGCGTAAAAACGAACTTGCGATTTAAGACCCAGCAAAAGATATTCGCGAGCACAAATCCAATCGCCGTCGCGGCGGCAAAATACAAGGATCTTGTCGTATCATCAATGCCGATTGCGGGCGTAAGCCCCAGGAATCGAACCGCCACATCGTCCGTTTTTAGGCACTTCAAACAAGAACAAGCGAGCGTGTAGAACACGCCCGTTTGTACCAGTGTTGAAAGTACGCCGATTACGCCGTACTTGAAAAGTTGCCAGAGGAACTTAAACATTCAACTGTGCATCGTCCTTTTTGACATCCTTGATGCCGAGCTTCTCCATGTCCACCGACTCTATGCCGAGGGGCTTCGCAGTCTTCCAACCACCGCGAGTGAAGTCCGGAATATCCTGCGAGTCACCACGATGACGGGCCGAGCGCTCGGAGAGTTCCTGCACGGCACACGAGGAAGCAAGATCGTAAACATCCATATCCAAGGGGAGTCCATTCTGCAAGCAATAGCAAAGACGAAGATCCATGAGAAAGTCCATGCCGCCGTGGCCACCCATCTTCTGGGCGAGCTCACCGGCAACCTTCCACAAAGGATGCTGATATTCGTCGGCAATCTTGTTCGCGGTCTCTTCATCCGCCCAGCCATGAGCACCATCGCCCGGCTTTTCGGCAAGCGCGATCTGGAAGTCGTAACCGCGGCCGATACCGCGCGAAATACCCATCGTGCCCGAAAGGAGGTTAATGCGCGAATAAGGACGCGGAGAAGTGACGTCATGCTGAATCATGATGGTCTTGCCATTCACGGTCTTAATGACCATCGTGGACATATCGCCCAAAGCCGGATGAACCTTTTCCTGCCAGGAGCCTTCGCCAAACTTGATCTTAGCGTAGTTGTCCATGCCCACCTGCTTGGTGGAAACGCACGTTAAGTAATCGAAGCGGTCGCCGCGGTTAATGTTCATCGCTTGCATAAGCGGCACGAGACCATGCGTCGCGTAGGGATTGCCCGTGTGCTCGGCATTCCATTTAAGCCGCCAATAGCCCTGATAGCCGCCCTGGGCGGGATCGAGATAATTAAGCTCGCGGAGGTCGTGGATGTACGCGCCTTCGCCATGCATGATTTCGCCGAGCTTACCCATGCGGGCAAGGTTCAAATTGAGCATTTCCATCTCGCCATAGCAGCAGTTTTCGAGCTGCATGCAGTGACGACCGGTCTTTTCCGAAGTTTCCACCAAGGCCCAGCATTCTTCGATAGTCATCGCGGAGGGAACTTCGATCGCCGCGTGCTTGCCATGGGTCATCGCGTAAAGCGCGACCGGAGTGTGCAATTTCCACGGACAGGTGGCGTAGACGAGGTCAATGTCGCTTTCGCAGAGAGCCTTATAGCCTTCTTCGCCCGTGTATTCCGCCGCCTTGGGGTGACCATGATCAACGAGCCAGTTCTGCTGGGCCTGAACGCGTTCCGGGAAAAGGTCGCAAAGTGCCGCCACCGTGACGCCCGGGATAGACGCCAAACGATGCACCGCGCCGGGACCACGCATCCCGAGGCCCACCACGCCCACGCGGACCTTACCGAGTGCGGGAGCCGCAAAGCCGGTCATTTCACCCGCGCCGCACACCTTGCCGATATTAGTCACACAGCCCGACGAAAGTGCGGCCACCGCGCCCATCCAAGCCGTGCCTTCAAGAAATTCTCTTCTAGTGCTCATTTTTTATTCCTGGTTTTGTTTTTCTTTGCTTGGTGCGATCCCCTTTACGGGGTCGCACTCCCTAGGCCCTTCACGGGGTAGCTCACCCTAGGCCGTTAGCCGTTACGACCCCTCAAAGACCCGTGGCTCAAGAAGCCGTCGTACTTGCGCACCAAGAGGTGCGACTCCATAATGCGCAAAGTATCCAAAGCGACGCCCACGATGATGAGGAGCGAAGTGCCGCCGAAGAAGCTGGCAATCGCCCACGGCACACTCATCCAGCCCATGAGGAGCATAGGAATCAAGGCCACAATAAGTAAGCCCGTGCCGCCAATCAAGGTAATCTTGGTCATCATGTCATCAAGGAATTCCGCCGTCGCACGACCGGGACGAATGCCGGGAATGTACGAGCCGTCCTTCTTGAGGTTCTCGGAAATGTCGATGGCGTTGAACTGAGTAGCGACCCAGAAGAACGCGAAGAACATGATGAGAGCCGCGTACACGACCATGTGAAGCGCGGTCGGATTGGAAAGGTTCTGGGCGAAACGATTGAGGGCGCCCGAGAGACCCGGAGCCGTCGCGTCCGTGCACTTCATGAGGAGAGCGGACGGAATCTGAATGAGGGGCTGGGCAAAGATGATCGGCATGACGCCCGTGTAGTTAACACGAAGCGGCATGTAAGTTGCCTGCATACCATAGGTGTTGCCGCCGCCCGCGCTACGACGAGTAGTGTGAATCGTCACCTTGCGAATACCCTGGGTGAGCATCACGGTGCCCATCACGACGAGCATGAAGAAGATGACGAGAATGGGGAGCTCGGCAATCGGCGCGGTAGCCTGAACGCCGCCCAAGCCGAAGTAACGCTCCCAGGCGCTGATCAAGGCCTGCGGAAGACGCGAGGTAATGTTGATCATGATGATTAGCGACGCACCATTACCAATACCGAAGGTGGTAATCTGGTCCGCGAGCCACATCACGAAAAGTGCCGCCGAGGTCATGCCGATAACGGTCATGAGCTGGAAGCCGAGCCCGGGGTTAACGACGATTTCCGTGCCCGCGAAAGCCGGGCCCAGCATCGCCGGGTGCGACAAGGCGGTCGCGATGCCCCAAGACTGAACCACGCAAAGGACAATTGTCAAATAGCGCGTAATCTGGGCGAGCTGCTGACGGCCCGATTCACCTTCCTTTTTGAGCTTCTCCAAAGCCGGAATGACGGACGAAAGGAGCTGAATTACAATCTGAGCCGAGATGTAGGGCCAAATGGACAAGAAGCCAATCGCGCACTGGGCCATCGCACCACCGGTAAAGACATCGAACCAGTCGAGAATGCCGCCGCCGGCGGAATTCTGACGCGCGAGCTCGATAACGCCCTGCAAAGCACGCCAATCCACACCCGGGGTCGGGATCTGCGAAACGAGACGGCACACGAAGACTAACCCTAAGGTAATCAAAATTTTCTTACGGAGTTCCGGAATACGGAACGCGTTCGAAAAACCCTTCATCATCGACATAACTATTTTTCCTTACTTGCGTTTTTGAATTACATTAAATATATTATATCATATTTTCGAGAATCTTTCAAGGTCTCTTTTTGTGGCTTTTTGCTTGAGCGATTCGCGCTTGTCGTAAAGCGCCTTGCCGCGGCATACACCTAAGTCCACTTTGACCTTCCCGTTTTTCAAGTACAATTTTAGCGGAATTAGCGTCAAACCCTTAGCTTCCGTCTTCATTTTGAGCTCACGGATTTCCTTCGCGTGCACCAGAAGCTTGCGATTTCTTAAGGGGTTGTGATTAAACTGATTGCCAAAACTGTAAACCGGGATGTTCATCCCCACTAAGAAGAGCTCACCACCTAGCACCGCTCCGTAGGCCCCTGCGAGGGAACCCTCGCCATGACGCAAAACTTTGACTTCGGTACCAACTAACTCAATTCCGCACTCGATATTCTCGAGTACGGAATAGTCGTGACGAGCTCTTCGATTCTCGATCACTTAGTCGGCGTAAAGCGCGTTGACGTTCGTCGAACGCTTCTTCGCCCAACGCGTCTTGGCGTCTTCGGCCTTGGCGATGGCGTCGAAATCGATTTCGGCCACAAGCTTACCCTCGGCAATTTCCTGGAGGGCAATATCGCACTTGTCCACATCGAGCGACTCGGGACGGATGAGGGGCTTGGCGCCATTGATGAGTTCACGCTCACGACGCGAAACGAGGTTCACGAGCACGGGCACGGAACCGATTTTAGCGAGGGCTTGCTTTAAGAGAGCAGTTTCCATTCTTAGATACTCCTGTACTTTTCAACTGCCGCCTGATAGGCGGGCGAACCAAAATAACCACAACACTTGAATTCGGGGCAGAAGCCACGATACACACACTCCGGCACACAGCAGGACGCGAGCTCGGGCTCCTTCTTCGCGATTTCGTCAATTACGAGTTTCCACGCCGCGCGGGTCTCGGGACTGGCCTGATTGCACAAACGACGACGCGAAATGAACATAATCTCGGCGGCATTCGCAAAGCACTCGTGAACAACCGGTGCGTCCTGGCGCTTATCATCGCGCGCTTCGCCGGTGCGGTCAGTGCGCTGAGTGGACACAAAGTGTTCGATGCCGTATTTATGGCGCACAAAGTGGACGCTCACCCAATACGGCAAATCTTGCCACTTCCAATTGACCATCAGTTTGCGGATGGGCGAATGCTCGGCTAAGAGAATCCGCTTTTTCCACTTCGATGACGGCTCCTTGGTGCCTTCGTCCTGACGAATCGTCGTGCGGGCGGCATCGGCAACTTGCCGCCAGGTACCAATCACGTTTAAGAACTTAATCGTTGTTTGCATACTTGCCTGGTGCTACCCCTTCACGGGGTAGCTCACCTTATAACAAAATTGACCATGCGTTTCGGGACGGCGATCACTTTCACAATCGTCTTCCCCTCAAGGAACTTGGCAACCCCCGGGTCGGCCTTTGCCGCCGCTTCCATTTCCGCGGGCGTGGCATTCACGGACACTTTCACGCGGCCGCGAAGCTTGCCCAGAACCTGAACGGGAATTTCGACCTCGTCCTCGACCAAGGCCTTAGGATCGAACGTGGGCCACGGCTCGTACGCGAGCGACTTATTGTGCCCTAAGGTTTCCCAGAGCTCTTCGCCCAAATGCGGTGCGTAAGGCGCCAAACAAAGGACGAACTTCTCGAGGAATTCGCGCGGGAGGTCTCCCGCCTTCGCTTCGTCCTCGGCTTCGTTAATAAAGACCATCATCGCCGAAATGCCGGTATTAAACGCCATGGCCTCCAGGTCGTCGCCAACCTTCTTGATCATCGCGTTCAAAGTCTTCGCTTCGGCCTTCGTGCACGGACGGTCGCTTATCTTCGTTTCGGTGACGAGCTTATTCGCGCGCTTCAAAAAGCGGTGAACGCCCTCGACGCCCTTCGTCTGCCAAGGCTTGACAACTTGCAACGGGCCCATGAACATTTCGTACATGCGGAGCGAGTCGGCACCAAAGTCGCGAATGACATCATCGGGATTGACGACGTTCTTGAGGCTCTTGGACATCTTGGCCGGGAACTCGGTCAGTTCTTCCATGGGCTCGGGTTCGGGGGCGCCAGAGCCCCCGTTCGTTGTCCCTTTCTCCATACCCCAATCCCGCGGCCCGTAAGGCTTGCCGTCTTTCCACTCCACATGGTCCATCGGGATCAAAACGCCGCGCTTATTCTTGTACGCCATACCGAGGATCATACCCTGGTTGACGAGTTTCTGGAACGGCTCGGACGTGGGCACGAGGCCCAAATCAAAGAGCACCTTGTGCCAGAAGCGGCTGTACAAAAGGTGAAGAACCGCGTGTTCCGCACCGCCCACATAGAGGTCCACGGGGAGCCACTTCTTTAAAAGCTCCTTGTCGCAAAACGCGTTCTCGTTCAAGGGGTCGATGTAGCGAAGATAATACCAGCAGCTACCGGCCCATTGCGGCATCGTGTTCGTTTCGCGAATACCCTTCACGCCGTCAGAGCGCGTCACATTCACCCAGTCGGTCGCCTTCGCCAAGGGCGGTTCACCCGTACCCGTCGGCTTATAATCTTCCAATTGCGGGAGCGTGAGCGGCAAATCATTTTCCGGAACGAGCGATTGCGTGCCGTCTTCCCAGTGAATAACTGGGAACGGTTCGCCCCAATAACGCTGACGCGAAAAGAGCCAGTCGCGGAGTTTGTACTGGGTCTTGGCCTTACCGCAATTATGCTCTTCGAGCCACTTGATCATCGCGGGACGCGCCTCGGCGACCGAAAGTCCATTCAAGAACCCGGAGTTGACCATCACGCCCGTCGCGATATCGGTGAACGCCTCCGTCCCCGTATACGGAACTCGCTCCGTATCCGCCGCCCCAGTGTCCTGTGGTAGGGCGTGACCCCCGTGGCACGCCGCCCCGCCGTCCTCCGCCGCCTTCGCTACCACCTGGTAAATCGGGAGCCCAAACACCTTCGCGAAATCAAAGTCGCGCTCATCGTGCGCGGGGACGGCCATAATGGCGCCCGTACCATAGCTCGCCAGGACGTAGTCGGAAATGAACACGGGGATATCGGTATCGTTAACGGGATTATGACCCATCACGCCTTCCAATTTGACGCCCGTCTTCTCTTTATTAAGCTCGGTTCTTTCCAAGTCGCTCTTGCTCGCGGCCTTCTTCTGATATTCCTTGACCGCCTCGGCGTTCTTAATGACGCCCTCTTCCAGCCACTTGGCAACCAAACGATGTTCCGGCGAAAGCACCATATAGGTAGCGCCAAAGAGAGTATCGCAACGCGTCGTGTAAACAGTGATAACTTCCTTGGGCCCGGGTTCGGGGGCGCCAGAGCCCCCGTTCGTTGTCCTTGTTACCCCAAAGTCCACCAGCGCGCCCGTCGACTTACCAATCCAATTGCGCTGCATTTCCTTGACGCCCTCGGGCCAATCCAAGGTGTCGAGGCCATCCAAAAGCTTTTCGGCGTACTCGGTAATCTTGAGCATCCACTGACGCATGGGCTTACGGATAACGGGATGGTTACCACGCTCCGAGCGGCCATCGATTACTTCTTCGTTCGCGAGCACCGTCCCCAATGCCGGGCACCAGTTAACCGGCACCTCGGCCACATATGCGAGGCCCTTCTTATAAAGCTGCTCAAAAATCCACTGGGTCCACTTGTAGTACTTGGGGTCGGTCGTATTCACCTCGCGGTCCCAATCGTACGAAAACCCGAGGGCTCGAATCTGTTCGCGGAAGCGGTCCACATTCTTCTTTGTCGTGACCGCCGGGTGCGTGCCCGTCTCGACCGCGTACTGTTCGGCGGGAAGGCCAAACGCGTCCCAGCCCATCGGATGAAGGACGTTAAAGCCTTTCATCCTTTTATAGCGGCAGAGAATATCCGTCGCCGTGTAGCCTTCCGGGTGGCCCACATGAAGCCCCGCGCCCGACGGATACGGGAACATGTCGAGACAATAGAACTTCTCGCCCTTCCCGTTCGCGTCCGTCTTAAAGGTCTTATTCTCTAACCAATACTTCTGCCACTTCTTCTCGATGGCGGAGAAATTATAGTCGCTCATTTCTGCTTCGTCAAATTCTCGTTCTCTTTGATGGCCTTGGCAATCACGCCCGAGACATCATTCGCTGCCGCCGCCACGCCCGCCTTAATGGAATAAAAGACGCCTTTACGCGTGGAGTTGCCGTGCGTGATGATGACCGCGCCGTTGACGCCGAGCAATGGAGCACCACCATAAACTTCGGGATCCATCTGAAGTTTAAGTTCCTTAAAGGCCGGCTTCAGACAGAGGGCGAAGAACATTCTTATCGGGCTTGCCTTAAGTGTCTTTTTAAGCCAGCTGCCAATCGCCTTGGCGACCGACTCAACCGACTTCAAAATGACGTTCCCGACAAAGCCATCGCACACCGCCACATCGATATCGCCCTCGCAGACATCGTGACCTTCCACGTTGCCCACAAAGTTGATGGACGGCATTTCTTTAAGTAGCGGGAATGTGTCATGCACCAGCTGATTGCCCTTGCAGTCTTCCGTGCCGATGGACATAAGGCCCACCTTCGGACTCGGCTGACCAAAGACAATGTGGTTATACACACTACCCATAATCGCCCACTGCGCGAGCCACTCGGGGTGGCAATCGCAATTCGCGCCCGCGTCCAACAAGAGGAGGGGCTTACCGACTTGCTTAGTGGGGATAATCATCGCAATCGCGGGACGATGCACTCCCTCGATGCGTTTTAAAGTGAACATTGCACTGGCCGCTACTGCTCCGGAGTTGCCGGCGGACACAAACGCATTCGCGCGACCTTCCTTCACGAGCCGCATTGCCACATTGATCGAGCAATCCTTTTTCTTGCGAACGGACTCGGCCGGGCTATCGTCCATCTCCAGAACTTCCGGAGCGTGCACAATCTCCAAACGACCGTTCTCAATCGAATGCTGGGCGGAGGCCTTCAATTCCTTCGGCAGTTTCTCGAGTTCCGCCTGAATAGCGGCCATCTGACCTACCAAAAGAATCTTGACCTCGGCGAGACGCTCGGCCGCTTCAACCGCGCCGACGACAATCTCGCCGGGGGCGTTGTCGCCCCCCATTGCATCGAGTGCAATACTCGTCATTTTAGGCGACCTTCTTGCCGTTGTAAGAACCGCACTTCGGGCACGCACGATGCGAACGCACCGTAGCACCGCACTCAGGGCAGGTTCCGACCTGGGCGAGAATCGGCTTCTCGAGGGAAGCAACGCGTTCACGCTTACGCATCTTGGACACCTTATGCTTAGGACTTGCCATTTTTCTTTCTCCTTTACTTTAATACATTCCAAACTTCATTGCCGAGCGTAGGACCTTTCATCTCCACCCCCGGACAGCTCTCATCGCAGAGAGGATATGTCGGCAAAGATAATATTATACTATCTCTGACGTCAGAAGTCAATACGATTTCTTGGGTTTTTTCCGTGAGCTCATAACTCTCACAAAAATCGTCTACCTTAATCGTGGTATCAAAATCCTTGCCGCACTTAGAGCAAACGAGGTCGAAATCCTGCTCCAGGTGACCAGTCACCAAAAGCTCGGTCCCGAGGACTTGAGCTTTGAGGCGATACCGCACGCCGCCGAAGGGATGGACGAACTCTTCATTGAGGTCGATGATGTCGGCCTCGCCCTCAATTGTCTCGCCTTCTTCCGCGAGGCGATAAGGATTTATAACGATTGCGTTATCCACGTTTTTTAAGTTCTTTTCCTACGTTTTCAGTCACAAATGCCCTCACATCGCCGCCATAGGAAGCAATCTCGCGAACGGTCGACGCGGTCACATAGGCAAGGTTCTCACTGGGCATCATAAAGAGGGTTTCAATCTCCGGAGCGAGGCGGCGGTTCGTGAGTGCCATTTGGAACTCGTACTCAAAATCGCTATACACTCTAACGCCCCGAATTACGACCTTCGCATTCTCCTTGCGACAGAAGTTTACGAGCAAGGAATCGAGCACCTTCACGGTCACATTTTTAAGCCCCGCCTTCTTGACGTCCGCTTTGATCATCCGCACCCGGTCCTTCGCGTCGAACATCGCTCCCGCCTTCTTCGAGGTGGCCGCGACCGCTACGACGAGTTCGTCGTATAACGATGCCGAGCGCTTGATTAAATCAAAGTGCCCCAAGGTCATCGGGTCAAAAGTTCCAGGATAAACCGCCTTACTCATTTGTCGACCTCGACCTCAACCTCAACCTAATTTATCCTTGAGCTCCTTGAGCTCGGCTTTCAGCTTCGCCACCTGCTTCGGCAGAATAAGCCGCGCGCCAAAGTCGAGTTTCGATTCCGCCGGGGTGCCAAGGACATACTTAATGGAGCCATCCAAGGTCTTCGGTACGCCCGCCTGGGGACCCACCTGAACGCCATCGGCAATCTTGATGTGCCCGGAGATTCCCGCCTGGGCCCAAATAAGGCAACCCTTGCCAATCTGGGTACTCCCCGCGACACCCGCCTGGGCAATGATACCCGAATAACCCGCCACCTTAACATTGTGACCAATCTGGACAAGGTTATCAATCTTGGTCATGGGGCCAATATACGTGCGGCCAATGCGTGCGCGGTCGATCGTCGTATTAGACCCAATCTCCACGCCGTCGCCGAGCTCCACAATGCCGAGCTGAGGAATCTTCTCAATCTTGATGCCGGTGAGGCCAATCGAGGTCGTGTACCCATAGCCATCGCCGCCAATCCTCACGCCGCAATGGAGAATCACCTTCTTACCCAGAACACTGCCTTCTCGCAAAGTGACTTGCGGATAGATGTGGCAATCGTCCCCCAGGCGGCAGTTTTCCCCGATAAAGACTTGGGCCTCGATGATTGAGTCGTCACCAATCTCCGTGCCCTTCTCAATTACCGTATACGCGCCCACGTGAACACGCTTGCCGAGCTTTACGCTCGGGTCGATGATCGCCGTCGGGTGGACGCCCGGTTCGCGCTTCGGGGCGGGCGGGGCAAAAATCTCTGCCGCCTTCATGCACGCTTCGTTCGGCTCCTTAACGCGGATAATCGCACACGGCGCGCCATTTTCCCAGTCCTTGGGGAGAAGTACCGCCGAGGCTTTCGTCTCCTGAACGAGCTTTACGTGCTTTACGTCCTTGCAAAAGCTAAGGTCACCCTTGCGTGCTTCTTCGAGGCCCGCACAAGCGAGGATTTCCGGATCCCCGTCTTCCAAAGTGCCGCCCAGAATTTTCGCGAGCTCACTTGCCTTCATCGCTGAATTCCTTTGCCTTAGTGGGATCTACACCCATCGATTTCAAGACTTCATCCGTCACATCGAGCTTCTTGTCCGCGTACGGGCAGGCGGTCACGTTCACAATCATTGCGTAACCATTCTGCACGGCAAACGACTGGAGTCTCGTGTTAAGGTCGTCGGTCGTGGCCTTCAAAAGCCGGCTCTCCAAGTCGGAAAGTTCCTGCTCGCTACGCATCGCTTCGGCGCGGAGATCCTGCTGGGCCTGCATGAACTTCTGCTGCATATCGGCAAGATCCTTTTCGAGCTTCGCCTTTGCCGCCGCGGCAAGCATGGGGCTACGGGCCTGCTCGGCCATCTTCTTGCCTTCATTGGCAAGCGATTCCGCCGCCTCTTTCAGCTTGTCGAGCTTCTTCTGATAATCCTTCTGGGTCGTCTGCAAAAGCTGCTGATTCGCCTCATACGACGAGTGATTCCTCACGAGCTTAAGCATGTTGACCGTTCCAATCTTGGTCTCCGCCTGTGCGCAAACCGCCGCCATCATCATTGCCACCAATATCATTCTTTTCATAACCACGCTCCTTGTCTTTCGCCTGGTGCTACCCCTTCACGGGGTAGCTCACCCTAGGCATTAGAAATCGTACCCCACCATGAACGAGAACACTTCCTTGTCCGCACAACTCGGCTTCTCGATCGGGGTTGCAAAATCGAGACGAATCGGGAACATCGGGATATCGAGCCTTAAGCCCACACCCACGGTCCACGCAAAATTATCGGTGCTAAAGTCCCACTCGTCCTCGCCAACCGCGCCCAAGTCGGTAAAGACCGCAAACTTGAGCATCTTGACAACGGGAATCGTGTACTCGCAATTAACTAGCCACATCGTCTGACCGCCGAACGGAATATCGTCGTAGCCATTCTTGCCCTTCGCGAACGGCGAGACGTGACGGTATTCGATACCGCGAATTGTGCGCGGGCCGCCCAAGAACATACGATCATAAATCGGAACTTCATCGGAGAAGGCATCAATAGTCTCGGCGCGGAGGCCCACCATCAAAGTGTGTTTATACTTGTGCCAGGTTTCGAAGTAGCTGCGATGATCAAAGCCAACTTTCCAATAGCAGTTATCGCCGCCCACGAGTTCCAGGAATACATTACTCCGCGAGCCATCCGAGGCATAGCGGAAGGTATTGCGCGTATCGCGCGACCAGAAGAAGCGCGTCTTCAATTCAAACGCGTCATCATATTCGTCCTGTTCGTACTTAAGCCAATCCTTCGTCTCGCCCTTCCAGGTGCCGTAGAAATCGTCCACATCGTCAAAATTGATGAACTCCAAGTGCTCGCTCACGCCAAAGCGGCCAAAGGCCGACCAGGTGGGCCAGAACTTCACCGGGTAGCTTAAGGACACTCCGCCGCCGGTGCGGTAGATATCGTAGTCGTCATACCAACGGCCGCGACGATAAACTTCGGTCGTAAGTTCAAGCATACGATCAAGGAAATACGGCTCGGTGACACTGGCTTCGTATGTCTGGATTCGGTCGCCGAACTGGGCATACGCGCGGCCCTTCTGACCACCACCACGGAACCACTTACCCGGCGCGAAAAGGTCAAAGTTGGACTGATTAACCTCGGCCGAAATATACACCGAATCAATCGAGCTTGCACCCACGCCCACCATGAAGCTACCGGTATTCTTTTCCTCTACTTCATACACGAGATTGCGATACTCTTCGCCATTCTCATTCACGCCCTTATCAGCACTCTCGAGATAGTAGCGAACGCGAGTAAAGTAATCCAGGTTCTCCAAGCGCTTCTGCGAACGCTCGGCGTGGTCGTCCAGCATTCTGTCGCCCGGGCCCAAGGAAATCTCGCGACGGATTACTTTATCCTTCGTGTAGTCGTTGCCGCGGATAATAACATCATTCACCACCACCGGCACGCCCTCCGTGACCTGGAAGACGATATCAACCGTGTCGCCCTCGCCCGGCATAACCTGCGAAGTAACCACTGTGTCGGCAAGGCCCGAGTCGCCCGAGCCCACCGTCACTTTAATGCGATGTGCCGCCTCGTCGATATCCTTCTGACCCGCCACCGCGCCAAGTTCCGGTAGCTCGCTTTTATTGTACACGTCGTCCGTAGCATACTTGGTCACGCCCACAATCGTCATGGAGCCAATCGTGTATTGCGTTCCCTCGGTCACTTTGAAGACCATGAAAATCTTTTCCGGACCCGCCTCACGACGCGTGGGCTTCTCGACCTTCACATCCAAAAAGCCATGATTGCGGTAAACTTCCTCGGCTTTGCGGCAGCAGTCGGCAAGCTGTTCTTCGCTCACCGGATCATCAGAGAACCAGCCCAGCGGATTCCACCACGGATAATTCCCAATCGCCTCGTCGATCTCGTCCGTATCCACACTCACCGCACCCTCGAAAAGATAGTCTTTAATTTTCTGGCGCGACCCCTCCTCGACCGTAAAGGTAATCTCCGCGTCGTTGCCATTTACCACCTTCCAGCTCGGCGTCACTTTGGCATCGAGGTAGTATTTCTTCAAGTACGCCTGACGAACCCGCTCTGCCGCCGCGTAAAAGTCGCCCGCCGAATAAAGGTAGCCATCCTTGAGTTCCGACTCGCTCGCGATTTTCGATTCACTTAAGGCTCCGCACCCCAATACCACCAAGGGGCCCTGATAGCGAACTTTGCGCTTAATAAAGAAGGTAACTGCAATCCCGCCATCTTCTTCCGTGGCCGAGGCCGTAATGTCCTCATACTCGCCGGAGTTCTTAAGTTCCATGACGTCGCGAGAGACAATAATCGCATCGTAATCCATGCCCGCACGAGTCTGGCAACGCATCAGCACGGCCGAAGTGTCCCCGCCAAAATCATCGATCGCGCTCACCTTAACGTCCGTCACCCGGGCGCCATAGGCAGTCGTCGTGCACAAAAGTAAAAAGGCTAATAAGTGTTTCATATGATACTATTTTATCATATTTACGGCTTCGTGCATAGTACCTTTTTCAATTATTTTTACGGTGGCTATTTTGCCCTTGCCCTGGATTACGTCAAATCCTTCGCCAAAGTGCGAGAGTTCCCAGCCGTCCAACCCTACGAGAATTCCGTCAATTTGATTAAGGAGATAATGCGAATGTGCAATGCCGTCCAAGGCACCAATATTGAGGAGCGCTTCACGAAGATAAAGAACGTCCGACTCGCTCAAAGCCCCATTTTTACACGCGTAATTCGCTTCCACCAAGAGTCCCATCGCGACCGAATACCCCCGCGGAAGCTTGAAAGAACTCATGGACTCCAAGCGATTTGCCGCCCACAAGGCAAGCCCACCTGGCGACTTCTTTTGACGGATATCGATGCACTTTTTAATGACCGTAGTCAAGGTATCGAAGTCGCGATCTTTGAGCGCTTTGGCATTATCGTGCAAATACTCAACGAGCTCCCAATCTGCCGCCACACCTAGTCTAGCGGCCTCTGAGAGGCCCGCGCGCCATACTCCGTCAAGAATGGTCTTCGCGAAATTAGGATCGATAAAAACCGCCGCCGGAATACTCTTTACCGACATGGAATCTTTGATGTTGTGCGCGTCGATGGCGGCAGTTTCGGCAAAGGCGGCATCAATCATTGCGGCCACGGTCGTGGGGATGCGAACTACCGGAATGCCGCCGCGCGTCTGTGCCGCCACAAACCCGACAACGTCCAACAAAGTGCCGCCGCCCAACGCGACAATAAAGTCGTTCTTGGTGAGTTTCGCGTCTAAGATCGCATTGGCCACAATCCCCGCCGTGACCCCGTCATCAACCTTGATCTTTTCGCCGCCCGCAATTACCACGGGTTTGCCTATCAAGGAAAGGTTGTTCGCCCTTAAGTAGTTGCCAATCTTCGCC
>R14__coassemble_386_pt1 | contig 33127 bp, 29 predicted proteins | sample R14__metabat2_high_PE_004 | metagenome-assembled genome bin R14 | reverse complement strand
CCGAGGGTAGTGCAGGACTCGCCTGTGCGAGAGTAGGACGCTGCCGGCTTATTTTATTTTTTCACATTCATTTCATTTCTCTTCATTTCATTTTGTATCATTTTTTGCTTGCTTTTTTCCGCGAAATATGATATAATATATACTAATTGGTATAAAAGGATACTAGTAGTATGTTTGACAAATTTAAATCATTGTTCACTACGGACATTGGTATTGACCTTGGCACCGCGAATTCGCTAGTCTATGCGAAGGAGCGCGGCATTGTTTTGAGGGAGCCGAGTGTGGTGGCAATTCAGGCGGGCACGAAGCGCGTTCTGGCGGTCGGCGAGGAGGCTCGTCGCATGCTGGGTCGCACGCCAGGCAACATCGTCGCGATTCGTCCGATGAAGTCGGGCGTCATTGCGGACTACGATATTACCGAGGCGATGCTTTCTTATTTCATCAAGAAAGTTTGTCCTTCGCGCGTCTACTCGCGTTACTCGAAGCCGCGGGTGGTGATCGCCGTTCCTTCGGGCATCACTGAAGTTGAAAAGCGCGCCGTTGAAGATGCGGGCAAAGCCGCGGGTGCGGGTGAAGTGTTCCTCATCGAAGAGCCCATGGCGGCGGCAATTGGCGTGGGGCTTCCGGTGAGTGAACCTGCAGGCTCGATGATTGTGGATATTGGTGGCGGCACTTGCGAAGTGGCAATCATTTCCTTGGCCGGCATTGTGCACAGCTATTCGGCGCGTCAGGCCGGTGGTGACGCGATGGACAACTGCATCATCAACTACTTGAAGCGCGAATACAACTTTGCCATAGGTGAGCGCACGGCCGAATACATCAAGATTGAAATCGGTAGCGCCTTCCCGTTGGAAGAAGAAAAGTCGCTCGAAGTTCGTGGTGTCGATATTGTGCAGGGCCTCCCGTTCACGCGCACCGTGACGAGTCAGGAAATTCGCGAGGCGTTGAAAGATCCCGTCTCGCAGATTGTCTCGGCTGTGCGTACGACCCTGGACAAGTGCGAGCCGGAACTCGCTTCCGACCTTGTCGATCGCGGCATCGTCCTTTCGGGCGGCAGTTCGCAGCTCTCGGGGCTGGATAAGCTTATTGCTCAGGAAACGAGGCTACCGGTTACGGTTGCCGATGATCCGCTCTCTGCAGTGGCGGAAGGCACGGGTACCGTCCTTGGCGAACTCGACTTCCTCGCCCGCAATAAGAAGTCGTAATTGAAACTTCACTCTTCCACGAGCTGGATTGTGATTGGCGTTGCCGCTTTGCTGGCAACGCTACTCACTTTTTTCCGTCCGCTCGTAAAAGAGCTCGTTTCTCCGTTTGAACGCCTCAAAGCACACGTTGCGCGCAGCATGGACAATAGCGCCGAGGTTCGCAAGCTCAAGAACGAAGTGGCGGCACTTGCGATTGTGCGCGAAGAGAACGAAGCGCTCGTCCAGGAGAATCTCCGCCTGCGCGAAGCCCTGGGTTATCGCGAACGGCACGGCGGCAGATATGTAATCTCGTCCATCATCAATAAGGCCGGGGCGGCAGTTCGTCGTTACGGCGTTTTGCGGGTGGACAAGGGCAGTGCCGCCGGCATCAAGGATGGCGCTTACGTGGTGACGCCGGAGGGGCTCGTGGGGCTCGTCACGTCCGTTTCGCTCTCGACCTCGGAGATTACCCTTATTACCGATCCGTCAATCAAGATTTCCGCCTTGGTGGAACTCCCCGGTGGTGATGCAGTCTATGGCATTCTTTGCGGCGGCAGTGAGGAGAATTTATACTTGAAACATCTTAAAGAGTCTGGCGGAGAACTTACTCCCCACTCGCGCGTTTTGACCTCGGGTCTCGGCGGGATTTATCCCAAGGGGCTTTCGATTGGCACCTTGACCTCGCGAGCGGGTGAAGTTCAACCGGCAGTCGATTTCTCGACGCTGGAGGACGTCTTCATCCACTGTGAAGAATGATCTCGCGAGATTTGTGCTGTCGGCTTTAACGCTCGTCATTGGCGCGGCGCTCGAGGATATGCTTCCCCATTTCCTGTCGGTCGGCTTCCCCATCTTGATTACGGCGGTGGCGGTGGTCGCGCTCCGTGCGGACTTCCCGGCGCTTATTGTTTTCACGATTGCGGCGGCGGCGTTTGAAGATGGGCTGTCGGGCCTCCCGGTGATGACGAGCGCCTGGTTCCTTTTGGGCGTGGCGGCACTTGTTCGCTATACGCGCTGGGGCATTACGGTCCTCCTCGTCACCTGCCCCTTGTATCAGCTTTGGATTACTATTTGGGCGCCATCTATCGCAGTGCCGGTATTGGTCAGGATGTTCGCAGCGCTCCCCATGGGACTAATCGCGTCATTCATTGCAGGACGGTTCCTCATTTACGTGGAAGGCAAGGTGGCTATCGAATGACGCACGTTGTCTCCATGGTCCTTTTTATTCTCGGCTTCATTTACCTGGGGGTGAATCTCAAGGAAGTGCAGGTGGACGGCGCGTCGCGCTTTAGCTACGAGAACAATAAACAGTCGGTACGCCGCGTGCAGACTTGCGCGCCGCGGGGACTTATCCTGGACTCGAAGGGCAAGGTGCTCGCCGCAAATCGTAAGTCGGTCTCGATTATTCTTTCGACTTCCAAGTTCCAGAAGCGTTCCTGGAATAAGACGTACGCGGCAATCTCTAATGCACTTAAGAAAGTATCTGCAACTATTAATCGTCCGGTCATGGTGAGCGAAAAGACTATCCGCCGCCACTTGAACCAGCAGCTCGCGATGCCGCTCGTTGCCTGGACGGATATCGACTTCGAAACGCTTTCGCGCTTTGCCGAACACGAGCGCGAATTCCCGGGCTTCAGTGTGGTGGAGACGGAAGAGCGCGTTTATCCGAATGGCGCTTTGGCGTCGCATCTTTTGGGCTATGTCGGACGCGAAGTCGTCAAGCAGGACACGGGCGACGAGAAGATCAATTTTGCCGAACGCGAAATGCGTGGCCGGAGCGGTGTGGAACATTATTACGACAGCTACCTGCGCGGCGTACCGGGGCAGGATCAGCTCACGGTTGACGCGCGCGGCTACACGGTGGCGCGCGAGGAAGTGAAGGCGCCGACGCGCGGACTTGACCTAAAGCTCAATCTCGATTTGGATATTCAGGAAGAAGTCGAAAAGCAGCTTGAGGGTCAGCGCGGTGCGTGCGTTGTTCTGGACCCTCGCGATGGCAAGGTGCTCGCCATGGCCTCCGCGCCCGGATACGATCCGAATGAGTTCGAACCCTTCCTCCCGGCCGCACTTTACGAACAGCTTGCCGCCGATCCCAAGAAACCCTTATTGAATCGCGCGTGCGGCGGCGCGTATGCTCCGGGCTCGACCTTTAAGCCGATTACGGCCTTGGCGGGTTTAAGTCAAGGCGTGCCGCCCGACGAAGAGCTTTTCTGCAGCGGAGTTTATGAGATTGGCTCCATGAAACTTCATTGCGCGCGTCGTTGGGGTCATGGCATAGAGAATATGCGCACCGCATTAAGAGACAGTTGCAATCCGTACTTCTGCAACTTGGGACTCGAGGCGGGTACGAACGCGCTCATAACTGCCGCCCACACGATGGGACTGGGGAAGAAGACCGGCATCGATTTTGGTGTCGATATGGCAGGCGTGGTGCCGACGCACGAATGGAAGATGAGCACGTATCACGAGGCGTGGTATCCGGGCGACCTGGCACAAATGAGTATTGGGCAGTCGATGCTCCTCGTCTCGCCCCTGCAGATGGCGCGCGTGGCGGGCGCGGTGGGGACCGGCTATCTGGTGACACCTCAGTTGCGGGCGGGATTGGAGCCCAATAAGGTTAAGCTTCCTTTCCCCGAGGAGGATTTGCAGGTGGTGCGCGACGGCATGAAGCTCGTTGTCAGCGATGGTAGTGGCAAACAGGGCGGCAAAGATGTGTCCGTGCAGGTGGCGGGCAAGACCGGGACTGCCGAAGTTGGGAAGGGCGAAACGCGTCGCAAGAATACATGGTTCATCGCTTTCGCCCCCGCGGACAAGCCAACCGTCGCAGTTGCAATGGTCATTGAGTACGGACAGTCGGGCAGCGGCACCACGGCCCCGAGAGTCGGTGCGGTTTTGAGGAGGATTTTTAATCATGGTTAAGTTCCTCCGCAACTTTAATTATGTCCTCTTCTTCTCCATGATCGGCCTCATGACGATTGGAGTTATTTCCATTTACTCGGCGGGTAATGCGCGCGCGGAAATGATCTTCCACGGCATGTGGAAGGAAACGCTCATGACCTCGCTTTTTGGCCTGGCCCTTTACTTTACCTTGGCGGCAATTGATTATCGCAAGTTCTTCACCCTCGCGGCGGCACCGGCATATGTAATTGCGCTCATTCTCCTCGTGGCCGTACTTGTTTTCGGTGCCACCATCTACGGCGGCAGACGGTGGCTCTGGTTCTTCCAGCCCTCCGAACTTTCCAAGCTCTGCATAATCATGGCCCTCGCACAATTCGCAAGCTATTTAAGTAGCAAGCGCTTTTTGGGCTTTGTCCTGACAGGTCTTGCGGTGGGCGTGCCGATGCTCCTTATCTTGGCCGAACCCGATTTGGGCACTACGCTGACGCTCGTTCCAACTATCATTGTGATGATGTTCGCGGCCAAAATCTGGCGTCGCGGGCTCGTCGTGGGCCTGGCCTCCCTGGCCCTTGCGGTCACCTGCATTATGACGGCCGTCTATGCCGCCGAAAAGCCCGGCACCACTCCCGAGCAGCGGGCGGCAATTTTGAAGTGGACGCCCTTAAAGGAACATCAGGTAAAGCGCGTCAAAGTATTTTTGTTCCCCGAGGTCGATGCTTTGGGGGCCGGTTACAATTTAAGGCAGGCGATGATCTCGATTGGCTCGGGCGGATTCTCCGGTAAGGGAATTGGCCAAGGCGAAACGAATCATCTTAAATACCTGCCACAGGCGATTTCGATGAATGACTTTATTTTCTGCGTGTACGCGGAAGAGACTGGCTTCATCGGGTCTTTAGTGCTACTATCGCTTTTTGCCGCCTTGTGCGTGTCGGGGGCGTATGTAGCGTATACTTCAACTGACGAACGCGGCTCGTACTTCGCCATTGGCGTTTCGATGCTCATCTTCGCGCATGCATACATCAATATCGCGATGAGCATTGGTCTCGTACCGATTACAGGACTGCCGCTGCCGTTCGTCTCCTCGGGCCGCACATTCTTGCTGACTGCATTGATGGCGCTCGGGTTAACCCAAAGTGTAGCAGTGCACAGAGAGGCAATTAAATGAATCTGTTCGGATGGCTTAAGCGCTCGAAGATGAAGCGCGAAATTATTGTGAATGTCGAGGAGCTCGAGACTCGCGTGGCGGTGTTGGAAAATGGCCGCCTCGAAGAGTTTATGGTCGAGCACGACGAGGACGAACGCCTGGTCGGCAGCGTCTTCAAAGGTCGTATCCAGAATTTAGAAAATGATCTGCAGGCGGCATTTGTGGATATTGGACTTAAGAAAAATGCGTTCCTCCACTATTGGGACATGACGCCCGACGTGGACGCATTTATGGACGACGAGCCTAAGAGCGGCAAACCCAATCATCAGTCGCGTCTCTCGGACGAGGAAATTGCCAAGCGCTATCCCATCGGCAGCGAGATTATCGTGCAGGTCACCAAAGGCCCCATCTCCACCAAGGGCCCGCGCGTTACCGCAAACCTCTCGATTCCCGGCCGCTATCTCGTAATGATGCCTGGCACGAAAGTGCGCGGCGTCAGTAAGAAGATTGGTGATGCCGCTGAGCGTAAGCGCCTAAAAAAGATTATCGACCGACTCCCCTTGCCCGACAACGTGGGCCTCGTCGTCCGCACGGTTGGTCAAGGCGCGAGCGCGAAGGCTTTTGCGCACGACTTAAGAAATCTCCTCTCCGTCTGGAACGAGATGCAGGCCAACATCAAGAACCTCCGCACCCCCTGCTGCATTTTCCAGGAGCCGGACCTTTGCGAACGCGTAGTGCGCGACTGGCTCACGGAAGACGTGGACGCAATCATCATCGATGATCAGGCAAGCTTTGATAATATGCGCGAGGTGACCGGCCGCATTTCGCGCCGCGCCCGCTCCAAGATTCATCGCTTCGAAGGGCAGACGAGCATTTTTGATCACTACGGCCTCGAGCGTCAGCTCCACGAGGCGTTCGCGCGTCAGGTGCCGCTCAAGTCCGGCGGCTATCTCGTCATCGACGAGACCGAAGCCTTGATCGCGGTCGACGTGAACACGGGTCACTACAAGGGGACCGGTTCGCAGGAAGATGCAATTTTGGAAGTGAATCTCGAGGCGGTCGAAGAAGTCGCGCGTCAGCTTCGCCTCCGTAACATTGGCGGTCTCGTGATTCTGGACTTAATTGACATGAAGTCCCGCAAGCATCAGCAGCAGGTCGTGAAGGCTTTGAAGACCGCGCTGAAGCGTGACCACGCGCGCACAAATGTCCTCAATATTTCTGAGCTCGGCCTTCTGGAAATGTCGCGACAGCGTCAGGAAGAGTCCATCCTTTCGATGCTCACTTCCACCTGCCCTTACTGCCAGGGACGCGGCGTCGTCAAGTCGCCCTTGGCGATCTCGATTGAAATTCAGCGTCGCCTTCGCATGCTCCTTCGTAAGGCCGATGTGGAAAAGAAGCCATTCGAGCCCAAGATCGTTATCGCGCCCCAGGTCATGCAGCGCCTTCGCACCGAGGATTCCAAGATCCTCTCCGACCTCCAGCGCGAGTTCGAAACTCGTCTCACTTTCGTATCCGAACTTCATCGTCATCCCGAATCCTTCGCGATTCTCGATGCCGCCACCTCGCAAATCCTCTATTCTCAGTCATGAAAAAACTTACTTCCCTCTTAGTAGTTGTTCTGACCTCTACGGCCGCATTGGCGTTCAGCACCGAAGGCTTTACAACTGCCGGCACGCTCAAGGTCAAGGCCGACCGCGTGGCGGCAGATCGCGCGAGCGATTCATTCCTCGCCACCGGCAACGTGGAAGCGGTGACCGAGCCCTACCGCCTGCAGGCCGATTCCATCACCAAGGATGGTGACACGTTCCATCTGCACGAGCCTTCAATGCTCACCACCTGTACGAACGAACTCGATAGCCTTCACTGGAAAATCGAGGGAGATATCGAGTATCGCGATGGTAAGTACGTGCGAGCGAAAAACGTGTGGCTGTACATGTTTAACGTGCCGGTTCTCTGGGTGCCGTATTGGTACTATCCAATTGACGACGTGGAGGGCCTGCGAATGATGGTCGGCCAGACCGGACGCTGGGGCTGGTTCTTGATGACCAAATACGTGTACAATATTTACACCTCCGAGACCGGTGCGTACCACTTGCGCGCGGCCTCGCGCCTTGATTTGCGCGAAGAAAATGGCGTCGCGGTTGGTCAGTCGCTACATTGGACGCTGGGCGATTACGGCGCGGGCAAATTCAAGGTCTATTATGCTTCGGACGAAGACTACGATCGCTACGCCGAGCAGATTGATGATGGCACCCACAAGTATGGACATACCGATTCGGAGGTTGACAAAGAGCGCTACGCGCTTTCGTTCCGTCATCAGATGGACCTCACGGAGCGCGATATTTTCAATGTGCATGCATCACTTATGAGTGACTCGCGCATGTATGATGACTTCCTCAAGCCGCGCTTTGGTTCGCTGCGTAACGAAATTTTCCTTGATACCACAAGTGCCGCCTCGATCGAGCACGTCGAGAACTGGGCGGGAGCGGGCATTTCGGTTGCCGCGCCGCTTAATTATTTCTACTCGGGCAAAAAGTCGCTGCCGGAAATATATTTCGATGTGAATCCGCGTCCGCTTTTCAACACCGGAATTAATTACGAGTCTCAGTCGAGCATTGGCTATTTCGCTCGTCAGCGCGCACGCCTTAGTAGTAGCGACCCGGTCTACCGCTACGTGCCCGGCATCTGGGCTTCGTACGAAACTTTCCGCATCGACTCCTATCATCGCCTCTCCAAGCCCATGAAGTATAACGATTGGCTTTCGGTTGTCCCGCGCGTGGGCTATCGCGGCACGTTCTATGGCGACGGTGGCTACCGTAGTTCCGATGGAACCACTCGCGCGGGCTCGACGGACAATTATGTTTTCCGTTCAATTTTCGAAGCCGGCACCACCTTGTCCGCGCGCGGCGTCGCGTGGGTTGATGACGAGTGGCAAACGATTATCGAACCCTACATGGATATTCTCCTGCAGCGCTCGGTTACTTCGGGCCTCAGCGGAAACGAACGCAATTATGTTTTCGACTCGGTTGACATGTCGTGCGACTGGTCGGATCAGTTTGCCGGCCGCGGGCGTAATCTCCCCTATTCCTATTACGGCATCACGCCCGGCTTCCGCAAGCTCTATCGCAAGGTCAATGAGTCCGGCTCGTATGACGGCATTTTCGATTTCGATGTCTATGCCGCCATCAATTTCGGCAAGAGTAAGGATAAAAAGGACTACATGCAATATGGCGAGCACAGTATCAACTTCACTCCGGGCTTTCGTGCCCGTTGGAAGCCCGGCAATGGCACAATGCTGGGCGTGCGTGCGGAGTATAATCCCGACGAGAGCGAACTCGCGCTGGCGGAAATCTCTTTCTCCCAAAAGCTCACTCGCGATTTAAAGCTCATGTTGACTTTCTCCGAGCGTAATCATCGCTACTACGATTATTCCATTTCGCCCGGTTGCGACGAATACAATCGCGCTTATTTCAGCTTCTTTACGGTCGAGCTCGAACATGAAATTGTTGATTGGCTCGCCTGGGGACCGTTTGTTCGCTGGGATTGCAACGAGAACGAATACGACCAGATTGGTGCGTGGGTGGATCTCCGCACCGACTGCTTGGGCTTCCGTTTTCAGGTGTCCGAACGCAATTCCTGCACGCGCACGGACGGTGCGCAATATTCGAGCGACACGAGCTATGGCGCCTACATCTATTTGCGCGCCATGGGTGCCGAAAGCGGCAATCCTTTCAGCGGACTGTAAGAATAAATGCGCAAAGCCAAGCCTAACGCCATCGAGCGCCTCGAGAGCTATCTCGTAAAACTCATTCAGGAAAAGGGCGCGGACCAGAATCAGCCCGCGGGCATTCGCGTTTTGCTCGCGCTTCTTTGCGGTATCAGTTTTATTTTCGGTTCCGTCGTCTGGATTCGCGCGCTCCTTTACAAGCTGGGCATCATCCGCCGTTTCCCCCTGGGCGTGCAGGTGATAGCTATTGGCAATGTGACCGCGGGCGGCACGGGCAAAACCCCGGTCACCGAAATTTTCGCGCGTACGCTTTGTGCCGAGGGTCGCAAGGTTGCGATTCTCTCGCGCGGCTATCGACGCAAAGAAGCGCCTTGGTACCAACGCCTGTTCACCGCGGTCATTACGCCGCCCCTGGTGGTGTCGGATGGTAAGCACGTCCTCCTCGATTCCGCAACCGGCGGTGACGAGCCGTACATGCTTGCGTCCAACTTGCCCGGCGTCGCGGTCATCGTCGATCGCAATCGTGTCAAGGCCGGACGCTACGCGATTAAGCGCCTCGGGTGCGATACGATTATTTTGGACGATGGCTTCCAATATCAAAAACTCAAACACTCCATCGAGGTGACGCTCGTCGATTCCACCAACCCCTTTGGCAATGGTCACATGCTTCCGCGCGGCATTTTGCGCGAGCCGGCCCGCCACTTAAGAAGGGCGGATATTATTTTCCTTACCAAAGTGCGGGGCGACACCACGCAAGTTAGGGAGGAAATTCGCAAGTACAATAAGCGAGCGGAAATCGTGGAGTGTAATCACGCCCCCAGAGTGCTCAAGGACGTATGGAGCCGCGAGGAGTTTCCGCTTTCCTGGCTTAAGGGCAAAACCACTTGCACCTTGTCCGGCATCGCTTCGCCAAAGGGCTTTGAAAATTCGCTTCGTCATTTGGGCGCCAAGGTCATTTGGTGCGACCGCTATGCCGACCACCATCGTTACGATCCTTCCGAGATTCTCTACGCCCTCAATCGCACCGCGGACATGGGCGCGGACGCTCTCATTACGACGGAAAAGGACGCGGTCCGCTTCCCGCGCTTCGAGACGAGCCCGACAAAATGCCTCTATCTTCGCATTGCCATCGAGATTCTCTCCGGTCACGAGAGCTTCCAGCAAATCATCAATCGCATCTGCTTTAAGAAGAAATGAGTAGTAAGTCCATTCTCAAGAATACGTTCACCGTCGGCATCTTCACCGCCGGCTCGCGCGTCTTGGGTCTGGTGCGCGAAATGCTCCAGTCGCGCCTCATTGGTGCGGGCGTGGAACAGAGCGCCTTTGCGCTTGCTTTCGCGATTCCCAATATGGCGCGTAAGCTCTTTGGCGAGGGCGCGCTTACTGCCGCCTTTGTCCCGGTCTTCAAGGGCGAAGTGGAAAAACTCGGCGTCGCCGAAGCTTCCAAACTCGCCCGCGCGGTAATGACGATGGTCATCCTTATCTTGTCCGCCGTCTCCGCGACCAGTGTGGCGGCACTTTGCGGAGTTCTTCACTTTGCCGCCCTCTCTCCTCGCGCGGCGATAACGATCGAACTTGTCGCGATTCTCTGCCCGTACATGGTCTTCATTTGTGGGGCGGCATTTGGCATGGGAGTTTTGAACGCACTCGGGAAATTCAAAGCCTCGAGCTTCATGCCGGCGCTCTTAAATCTCTTTTGGATTGCCACTTTAATTCTTCTTTTTGTTTTCAAGTGCCCAAGTGTAAAACTCGTCGCGCTTGGCATTCTTCTGGGCGGCTTTACTCAAATGGCGTTCATGTTCCACTCGATGCGCAAAATGGGCGTAAGCTACCTGCCCACCTTCCGTGGTTGGGCGGCAGAAAATGTTCGTCTCGTTTGGCGTAATCTCGGGATTGCCGCCCTGGGCGCGGGCGCGATCCAAATTAATTACGCGCTCGATAATGTTCTTGCCCAGCTCGCCTCTCCCTGGGCGGCAGGCGTCATTGGCTACGCCGAGCGCCTAATGGACTTGCCGCTTGGCGTCATTGGTGTTGCTTTCGGCACTGTGCTTCTCCCAACCTTTGCCGGCTTCTTTGCGAACGACGACATAAATGGCGCGCGCGAAGCGCTCGTTTCCTCCACCAAGAGCCTGCTTCTCGTCATGATTCCCGCCGCGGCCGGCATGTGCGCGCTCGCGCCCGAGATTACCGAGCTTATCTACGAGGGCGGCAGTTTCGATGCCCAGGCGACCACTCGCGTCGCGCGCGCGCTCGCGGTCTATGCACTAGGGCTTGGCTTCTTTGGCGTGCAAAAGTCCCTTATTCCCTGGTTCCAGGCGCAAAAGGACATGAAGACGCCTTTGCGCGTTTCGGTGATTACGGTGTGCGTGAATGCCGCCCTTAATATTCTTGCCGTGGTGATGCTTCCCGTCGAATGGCGTCACGTGGGCCTCGCTTCATCTACCGTTCTTTGTGCGTTCCTGGGCGTAGTTATCCTCATTCGTTTTGCGATCCAAAAGAACGGTTCCACGGGCCTCAAAGCCCTCATCCTCCCCGTCACCAAAATGGTCCTTGCCTCCCTTTTGATGGCCCTAGTTCTCCACCTCTTCACCTCTACATGGCTAATCATTAAAATTGTAGTAGGTGCTTGCACCTACTTCGCGTTTGCCGCCCTCTTTTTACGCCAGGAATTAAGAAGCCTCAAATCCCTAAGAAGGAGAAAGAAATAATCATGGATATGATTACCACTCTCAAGTCGGCCGGCATTATTCCGGTCATCGTTATCGACAAGCTCGACACCGCCGTTCCGCTCGCGAAGGCGCTCGTCGCGGGCGGCCTCCCGGTCCTCGAAGTCACTTTCCGCACCGCGTGCGCCGCGGAAGCAATCGCCAAGATCAAGGCGGAAGTCCCCGGTGCCATCCTGATTGCCGGCACCGTCCTCAAGCCCGAACAATTGAAGGCCGCCAAGGCCGCGGGTGCCGAGGCTTGTGTCGCTCCCGGTTTCGATCCCGCCATTGTCAAGATGGCGAACGAAATGGGTATGCCTTTCTGTCCCGGTGTCGCGACGGCTTCGGAGCTCTCGCAGGCCCTCGCCTTGGGTTGTCAGATGGTCAAGTTCTTCCCGGCGGAATCCGCGGGCGGCGTCAAGTATATTAAGGACCTTCTGGGTGCTTTCCGTTGGACGGGCGTCAAGTTCATGCCCACTGGCGGCGTGAAGCCCACGAATGTGCGCGACTACCTCGCGGTCCCTGAAATCATCGCTTGTGGCGGCACTTGGATCGTCCCGAAGGACGCGCTCCAAGCCGGTGACTACGCCAAGATCGAAGCGCTCGCCAAGGAAGCCTCGGCCATCGCTGCGGAATATAAGTAATGAACAATTCGCGCCGAACTGCCGCCTTCATCTTTGCCGCGTGGCTCAAAACGCGCGAGTTCCCTCAAACCCTCCTCCCGGAGGGCCCGGACCGCGCGTTCATTCAGGACCTCGTGTACACGACGATTCGGCACTTTCGCGCGATTCGGTTCTTACTTAACCCCCTCGTCAAAAAATGGCCCAAGGGGGAACTGGAGTCGCTCCTTTATATTGGCGCGGCCCAGCTTTTCTTCATGGACTCGGTCCCCGATTTTGCCGCCGTTTCGACCACGGTCGAGGCGGCAAAAGCGTGTGGCAATCCCGCAATTGCCAAGGTGGTAAATGGCGTTCTCCGTAACGCCATTCGCCGCCGTGAAGAATTACTCGCCGCGCTCAAATCCGCGCCCCTCGAAACGCGCGAGAGCTTCCCCACTGTGCTCGTAAAGCGCTGGACGGAGGCCTTTGGCGCGGAGCAAACCGCCGCCCTTTGTAAGTATCACAACCTTCCGGCCAAAACCTTCCTTGCCCGCGCCGATGGCACGTTTGTGGAATTGGAGCGCGGCGTCAAAGTGGAAGACGTTCCCGGTTATAAGGAAGGGGAGTTCATTGTTCAGGACCCCGGCACCAAAGTGGTCGTAGATCTCGTTGACGCCCAAAAAGGCGAGACCATTCTCGATGCCTGTGCGGCCCCGGGCGGCAAAACGATTCAGCTTCTTTGGCGCGGTGCCGCCGTGACCGCTTGCGAGGTCAATCCCAAACGCCGCAAGCGCCTCGAGCAGAACCTCGCGCGCGTAAAGCTGGGGGCATGTGCAGGGACAGGGACGCGGACACTCTTGTCCGCGATACCGAGCGAAGCTCGGTTCAATAAAGTCCTCGTCGACGCCCCCTGTTCCAATACCGGCGTCTTTCGTCGACGCCCCGACGCGCGTTGGAATTGGTCCCTCGAAAAGCTTAGTGCGCTCCTTAAGCTTCAGTCCGAGATTCTTGACCAGGCGGCAAATTGCGTCGCCCCGGGCGGCAGTTTAATTTACGCCACTTGTTCGCTCGAGCAGGAAGAGAACGAAGAACAAGTTCACTCCTTCCTCACTCGTCACCCCGAATTCACTTTGGAAAAAGAGGTCCGCTCGCTCCCCTTTGAGTCCAACTGCGACGGCTCCTACGCCGCTCGCCTAGTCAGGGACGCGGACACTCCTGTCCGCGAGAAATGAAAGCTAATCTCCATACCCACACCACCTTTTGCGACGGTAAGAATACGGTCGAGGAAATGGTTCTTGCGGCCATCGAGAAGGGCTACGACATCCTGGGCTTTTCCTCGCACATGGCCTCTCCCGTTAAAATCGATTGCGAAGTCAACCCCGCGCATTATCTAGATTACGCGCGCGAGGTGCGAGCGGTGGCCAAAAAGTATGCGGACAAAATTCATGTCTTTTTGGGCGTCGAGGCGGACTACATCCCCAGCGTGACCACGCCCAGTTATCGACGCTACGCCGCGCTTAATCTCGACTACATTATTGGCTCGGTACATTACGTGGCCGCCGAAGACGGCACTTTGGTCTCGGTCGACAACACGCCCGAAATTCTTCTCTCCGGCATCAAGGAACATTTTGGCGGCAGTGCAGAGCGTTATATCGAAACTTATTTCGCCCAGCAAACGGCCATGCTCAAGTACGACTTCGATGTCGTTGGCCACCCCGACCTCGTTCGCAAGTTCAACGAAAAATATCCCTACTTCGACGAACACGCGCCGTGGTATTTAAAGTGCCGCCACGACTTTGCCCTCGCGCTTGCGAAATCGAAAAAATTGACCGAGATAAATACGGGCGGCATTTCGCGCGGCTGGCTTACCTCCGCCTATCCCAGCAAGGACTTCCAGGTCGAGCTGGCCGAACTTGGCGTCCCCATGATTCATTCCCTGGACGCCCATTCAACTAATCAGTTATGACGATTCTTTCCCGATATCAAGTTTTAAGTACGCTTGGCCAAGGTGGCATGGGAGTTGTGTACCGATGCTTCGACATGGTCGCTGAAGTTCAGGTGGCCGTCAAGGGCCTGGTGCCCGAGCTCGCGAACAATGCCGAGGACATGGCGGAAATCAAGTCCAACTTCCAGCTCGTTTCCGAACTTCGGCATCGCGGCATTGGCGGACTTCGCAACCTTGAGCAGGATGCCGACGGCTCGTATTATCTCGTGATGGACTACATCAACGGTACGGACCTTTCGCACTATATTCACAATCATATCCCCTCGCACGAATCGGTCTTCATTATTCTCGACTCGGTCTCGGCGGCTCTCGACTACGCGCACGAGAATGGCATTATCCATCGCGATATTAAGCCCGACAACGTCAAGATCGATTCCAATAACGAGATTAAGCTCTTGGACTTTGGCATCGCGGTCAAAATCGGCAGCAAGCGCGCACGCGAAGCGGGCGGCACGCCCGAATACATGGCCCCCGAACAGTGGTATGGCGAAGCCCAAACCGGTGCGACCGACGAATACGCGCTCGCGGTTCTGGCGTATCGCTGTCTTTATGGCAAGGTGCCGCACCAAAAGATTTTCGATACGATTTCCGATTACGAAAAGCAAGGCGAGGCGGTAATGCGCGACCCGGTCACATTCCCGGAAGATACGCCCAAGGCCGTTCAGGAAGTCTTTTTAAAAGCCCTCGCCATCAAGCCCCCCGAACGTTTTGCCACCTGCAAGGAATTTGTCGATGCCTTGGCCATCGCGCTAAAGTATCGTAAGCCGAGTCACAAGTTTGGCATGCTTGGCTGGATTACCGCGGCGGCAGTTCTCGTACTCGCGGGCGGCATTACCTCGTACCTCGTCAAGGAAAACCGTCAGGCCAAACGCAACGTGCGCATTGAGGAGCGTGAAGTAATTCGCACCGAGGTCGTCACCAACCAAAGCGAAGTCGTGAAGACCGTGGTGGATAATTCGCGCATTAATACCCTGAAAAAGCAGCTGGACGACGCCGATAGACGAGCGGGTACGCTTGCTCGCGAAAAAGAAGAGCTCGCGGAATGTCTCGCCAAGTTGCAACGGGACGCGGACACTCTTGTCCGCGAAAAAGCGGAACTTGTTGAGACAATCTCGCGTCTCACGCTTGAGCGCGACGACCTGCAAGCACGCCTCGAGGCCGCCGAGGCCAGCGGTAGGGCGAGTCACTCCGTGACCTCCGCCCCCGCCGCCTCGCAAGGACCCGCCTCGCAAGGACCCGCCTCGCAAGGACCTGTCAGGGACGCGGACACTCTTGTCCGCGAATCCCCCACCAAGAAAGAACTTCTCCATCATTGGGACTTTAATGCCAACTCGTTCTTGGATTCGATCGGCAAATTGCGTGCCTCCGCTTCCGGCGAGGTGCGTTTTGCCGCTGGAATGCTCCTTTTAAAAGATGAGGAGTCGTCCGTCATTTTGGGCGAGGTCCTGCCCGAAGATGCGGAAGGCTGGACGGTGGAAATTTGGGGACAAGTCCCCGCCGTTTCCGATGGCGAGGTCGATTGGGACTTAGGACTTGAACTTAAGCGTGCGAAGGTGTATCATTATGTGCGCACGGGCCTCAAAATGGCCGATGGTACCTGGCAGTATACTTATCGCACCAAGAGCGCGGATGGATCGGTCGCGGGGAGCGAATGGACGGATGATGGCACGGGCACCGAGCGCGTCAAAACCGGTCTTACCCTGAAGGGTGGCACTTTGACGAATGCGACGCGCTTTAATGAAGTGCGCATTTGGAACTTCGCCTTTACCGAAGAGGACTTCCATAAGTCGGATTTGCGCGGACCCGATCGCGCACCAAAGTTCTAATTAAACCCTTTACATTTGTACGAAAATATGATATAATATCTATCTTAAAAGGAGGAAAAGTTATGAGTGGCGGATTAATCTTTGTTGGTATCATGGCGGTAGTGGTGATCGTCACCATTTTGCGCACCGCGATTATCGTGCCGCAGAAAACGGCTTATATCGTCGAGCGCCTCGGCAAATATCATTGCACGCTTGATGCGGGCTTTCATATCCTCATTCCCTTTATTGACAAGGTCGCCTACAAGCACACCTTAAAGGAACAGGCCATCGATGTGCCGCCCCAGCAGTGCATCACCAAGGACAACATTGCGGTCGATGTGGACGGCATTTTGTACATGCAGGTGATGGACCCGGCGAAGGCGTCGTACGGTATTGGCAACTATCTTTTTGCGACCGCCCAGCTCGCCCAGACCACTATGCGCAGTGAAATGGGCAAGCTCGACCTCGATCGCTCCTTCGAAGAGCGCACTGCCATCAATGCCGCCGTCGTTTCCGCGGTCGATAAGGCGTCCGATCCTTGGGGCGTCAAGGTGACGCGCTACGAAATTAAGAACATCACTCCGCCCCAGTCCATTCGTGACGCAATGGAAAAGCAGATGCGTGCCGAACGCGAAAAGCGGGCGATGATTGCGGAGTCCGAAGGTGAGCGTCAAAGTAAGATTAATCGCGCGGAAGGTGAGCGCCAAAGTAAGATTGCTCTCGCGGAAGGCAAGGCCAAGGAAATTACCCTCGTGGCCGAAGCCCAGGCGGCCGGCATCGAGAAAGTCGCTCAGGCCTTGAACGCCCCGGGCGGCAAGGACTCCGTTAACATGCAGCTCGCCCAGCAATACATCCAGCAGTTTGGCAATCTCGCCAAGACGAATAACTCCATGATTATCCCCGCCAACTTGGCCGACGTCGCCGGCTCTTTGAAGGCCATCGCTTCCGTAATTAAACAATCCTAATTTCTCCCCCGCTGTTCAGCCGGTAGGGCGTGACCCCCGTGGCACGCCGCCTAAGCGAAGCGCAAAATTTAAGAAAGACCAAACCATGCAAAAAGTAATCATCTCCGTCGTCGGCAAAGATACCGTGGGTATCATCGCCAAAACCTCCGCCTACCTCGCCAAGGTAAACGCCAACATCCTCGACATCTCCCAGACCGTCGTCCAGGGCTACTTCAACATGATGATGATTGTGGATACCACCAAGGCGAAAAAGCCCTTCGACAAGTTCTCCGCGGAAATGACCGCGCTCGGCAAGGACATCGGCGTCGATGTTCGTTGTCAAGTCAGCGACATCTTTGAGAAAATGTATCGAATCTGAGAAGTAATAAGTAAAAAGTAAAAGTGAAGAATAAAGGATTCCACTCTTTTTCCTTTTTACTTCTTACTTTTTACTTTCCCTAACAAGACCTAAGGTGACCTAAAAAGACCTAACCCATGATTACTCAAAACGAAGTTTTAGAGACCAACAAGATGGTCGCCGAGCAAAACCTCGACGTTCGCACGATTACGATGGGCATCTCGCTCCTTGACTGTGCTGACTCCTCGCTCAAGAAGACGTGCGACAATATCTACAATAAACTCCTTAAGTACGCGAAAGACCTCGTCAAGACCGGCGAAGAAATCGCGGGCGAAATCGGCGTCCCGATTGTCAACAAGCGTATCTCGATTACCCCCGCCGCCATCGTCGGCAACGCGTGTTGCAAGACCCCAAAGGACTTCGTCCAGATCGCGAAGACCCTCGACAAAGCCGCCGCGAAACTCGGCGTCAACTTTATCGGCGGCTATTCCGCGATCGTCAGTAAGAATATGACCCCCGCGGACGAGCTCCTCATCCGCTCCATCCCCGAGGCAATGGCCAAGACGAATCGCATTTGCTCGTCCGTCGTCGTCGGCTCGACGAAGACCGGCATCAACATGGACGCCGTTCGCCTGATGGGCGAAGTCATCAAGCAAACCGCCAAGAAGACCGAAAAATTTGATTCGCTCGGTTGTGCGAAAGTCGTCGTCCTTTGCAATGCCCCCGATGACAATCCTTTCATGGCGGGCGCGTTTCATGGCGTCAGCGAAGGTGACGCCGTCATCAACGTGGGCGTCAGCGGCCCGGGCGTCGTCAACAGCGTCCTCAAGACGATTCGTGGCGAGTCGTTTGAGGTCCTCTGCGAGACTATCAAGAAGACCGCGTTCAAGATTACGCGCATTGGTCAGTTCGTCGCCCAGGAAGCCTCGCGTCGCCTCCATGTTCCCTTTGGCATTATCGACCTTTCGCTCGCCCCGACTCCCGCGGTGGGCGACTCGGTCGCGGACATCCTGAAGGAAATCGGCCTCGAGCATCCGGGCGCGCCGGGCACCACTGCCGCCCTCGCGCTTTTAAATGACCAGGTCAAGAAGGGCGGCGTGATGGCGAGCTCCTACGTGGGGGGCCTCTCCGGTGCGTTCATTCCCGTCTCCGAAGACCAGGGCATGATTGACGCCGTCGAAGCGGGCGCGCTCTCGATCGAGAAACTCGAGGCGATGACGTGCGTTTGCTCGGTCGGCCTCGACATGATTGCCATCCCCGGCGACACTCCCGCGAGCTCGATCTCCGGCATTATTGCGGACGAAGCCGCTATTGGCATGGTCAACCAGAAGACGACCGCCGTGCGCGTTATCCCCGTCGCGGGCAAGAAGGTGGGCGAGTCGGTCGAGTTCGGCGGACTCTTGGGTCACGCGCCCATCATGCGTGTCTCCCCGTTCTCGTGCGAAGCGATGATCTCTCGCGTCGGCCGTATCCCCGCGCCGATTCACTCCTTCAAGAATTGAAAAAGGCCTCGTCGCTAAAGACCCTAAGAACCCTAAAAACCCTAAGAACCCTAAAAACCCTAAGAACCCTAACAAGACCTAAAGCGACCTAAATGGCAGACTCGATTCTAATCCGCGGCGGCACTATTGTTGATGGCTCTCTCTCCGAGCCCTTCATCGGCGACGTCCTCATCGAAGGCGACAAAATCACCGCTATCTGGAAAGCGGGTATTCCTGCCCGCGCCCCCCACTGTCCTGTCGCTCCCTCCACCGTCATCGACGCCACCGGCCGCCTCGTTTGCCCCGGCTTCATCGACGCCCACACGCACTCGGACGCCTACCTCGTAATCGAACCCGACGCCCCCTCCAAGATCTCGCAAGGCATCACCACTGAGATTAATGGTCAGTGCGGCGGCAGTGTGGCCCCGCGCTATGGCGAGGCCCGCCTCTCGTCCGATTGGGCCTCGCTTCTTGGCGACAAACTTACCTGGCACTCGCTTGGCGAGTATCGCACGGTCTTGGAAGACGCCCGCCCCGCGGTCAACACGGTCCAGTTTATCGGACACAACACGCTTCGCTCTTCGGTGGTCGGCTACGCGGGTCGCGCCGCGACCGCGGACGAACAGGCCAAAATGGAGTATCTCCTCGACGAGGCCCTTGATGAAGGTGGCTGGGGACTTACGACCGGCCTTATTTATCAGCCGGGCAAGTACTCTACGCCCGAGGAGGTCACTCGACTCGCTCGCGTTGCCGCCCGTCGCGGCGGCATTTACGCAACTCACATGCGTTCGGAAGGGGACCATATCCTGGAAGCGATTGACGAGGTAATCGACCTCGCGCGTGCGACTGGCATCAAGGCGGAAATTTCGCACCTCAAGACGAGCGGCAAGAATAATTGGGACAAGCTGACCCAAGTCCTTGAGAAAATCGAAGGCGCGATGGCCGAAGGCCTCCTCCTCGGCTCCGATCGCTATCCCTACTGTGCTTCCGGCACTGATCTCGATGTGGTCTTTCCCGATTGGGCTGGCGAGGGTGCGGCCAAGGCGGAAATCGAGCGTCTCAAAGACCCCGTCATTCGCCAAAAAATCATCGACGAAATCGACGCCCAGCCTCGCGATTGGTCCACCGTCATGATTGGCGGCACTTGGCACCCCGCCACCAAACAATTCTCCGGCCGTCTGGTCAGTGACCTGGTAGGGGCCGATCCCCGAGCGGCCCGCACCCCCGGCGACCTCATCTGCCACATCCTTTCCCTCGACCTTTGTCGCACTGGCGCGTTCTTCTTCGTGATGAGCGAATCGAACCTCGACAAGATTCTCGCCCGTCCCTGGATTGTCCCCGGCTCGGACGCTTCCCTCCGCGCGCCCTGGGGCCCGCTCGGTCTCGACCCCCCCCCCCCCCGCGCGTACGCGGCGGTGCCCGAGGTTTTGGGGCGAGCCAAAGGGACGGGGGCGTCAGTCCCCGCAGCTATTCGCCGAATGACCGCTCTCCCCGCCGAGAGATTTGGAATTAGGAATCGGGGATTGATTAAGGAAGGCGACTTTGCCGATGTCCTTGTCATCGACGAAAAGAACTTCGCCGCTCACGCGACGTACTCCAACCCTCACCAATTCACGACCGGTGTCGATTACGCCTTTGTAAACGGCGTCCTCACTTGGCACAATGGCGCGCTCACGGGCTCTCGCGCCGGCCGCTTCCTCGAACCCTCCCGCCCCTAACTCTCCCCCTCTCCACCTCTACATGGCTAATTTCATGAACATAAAGATTTTACCTTCCCTCCTCGGCGCCGACCTCGGCGCCCTCCGCGCCGGCATCCTCCGCGCCGAGGCTGCGGGTGCCGACGCCCTCCACATCGACATCATGGACCCGACCTTCGTCCCGAATATGTCGTTCGGTCCCTCCATCGTCGACCTTTCGCGCAAGACCGCGCCGAATTTTTATCGCAACGTCCACCTCATGATGTCGCGCCCCGACCTCTACCTCGCCGCTTTCGCGAAGGCGGGTGCCCAGACGATTCAGGTCCACTACGAAGCCGATTGCGATCTCCACGATTGCATCGCGTCCATTAAGTCCCTCGGCGTCAAGCCCGCCTTGGTCATCAATCCCGAGACGCCCGTCACGGTCCTCGACCCCTATCTCTCCGAAGTTGACCAGATCCTCATCATGACCGTCCACCCCGGCTTTGGCGGACAAAAGTTTATTGCCGAATGCATGGACAAAGTCGCGTATCTCCGCGCCAAGAAGCCCACGCTCGACATCATGGTCGATGGCGGCATCAATGGCGAGACCGCGCCCATCGCGATTAAGGCGGGCGTGAACATGCTCGTCTCGGGCAATTACCTCTTTAATGAGCCTGATATGAAATCCGCCGTGGAGGGCTTGCGTCATGGCTAAAATCCTCCTTGGTGTCACCGGCTCGATTGCCGCCTACAAGGCCGCGGAACTCGTGCGCCTTTTTGTGAAGAATGGTGACGAAGTAAAGGTCGTCATGACCCCCGCCGCCTGCGAATTCATCACCCCCTTGACGCTCCAGACCCTTTCCAACAACCCCGTGTATGTGGAAATGTTCCCGAGCATCGTAGGGGAGGATTTTAGTCCTCGCCGCACGCCCGAAACTCCATCGTCTCCAAGCCTGGAAAGCGGGTATTCCTGCCCGCGCCCGCAAGGACCTGTTCAACATATCTCCCTCTCCGACTGGCCGGATAAAATCGTGATCGCTCCCGCGACCGCGAACACCATCGCCAAGCTCGCCTACGGCCTCGCGGATAACCTCCTCACCTCGACCCTCCTGGCGGCGGTAGGGCGTGTCGCTCCGCGACCGCCGCTCTTCATCGCTCCCGCAATGAACACCGGTATGTGGAACGCCCCCGCGACCCAGGAAAACATCGCCAAGCTCAAATCGCGCGGCGTCACTTTCATCGAACCCGAATCCGGCTTCCTCGCCTGTGGCACCACCGGCACCGGCCGCCTCGCCAGCGTTGATAAAATATGCGAATATGTATGCCAATGAAGAGTACATTCCATAACAATGGCATATTAGTATATTAGTATATTGGCATAATCGCATAATGGCATATTAGAATAATGGTATAATGAAAACTATGAAAACCAAGCCTCTCTTCATCGTCCTCTCCGCGCCCTCCGGTTGCGGCAAGTCCACCTTGATCGACATGCTCCTCCAGGAGTACCACGATCTCGGCTACTCCATCTCGTGCACCACGCGTGAGCCGCGCGGCGAAGAGGAGAACGGACTCGACTATCACTTCGTCTCCAAAGACCGCTTCCAGGAGCTTATCGGTGAGAATGCCTTCCTCGAGCACGCCGAGGTCCATGGCAATTACTATGGCACCTTAAAGGGCCCCATCGAGGAAATGCTCCGCGAAGGGACAAGCGTAATTCTTGACATCGACGTCCAGGGCGCTGCCAAGGTGCGTGAGTATGTGCGCTCCCTCCCCAATACTGACCCGCTCAAAATCGGCTATGTGGACATTTTCATTTTGCCGCCCTCGATGGAGGAGCTTCGCGAGCGTCTCGAAAAGCGCGGTACGGACAAGCCCGAAGTGATTGAGAAGCGTCTCGCGAACGCCGAAGGCGAGATCGCGCGCCAAAACGAATACATGTACCGCGTCACCAACGACGACTTGGGCATCGCCTACAAGCGCCTTTGCGACCTCATCGACGCCCTTTCGGGTAGGATGTAATGAAAACAACCATCTTAGCAAAATCCGAATGGCACTTGGGCGAGCCGACCGTCAAGCTTCGCCGCGCGACGGAACTTGAACGTGCCGCCCTCACCGTCGCGATGAATGTCCTACCGGTAGGGCGTGACCCCCGTGGCACGCCGCCGCTCGCCGAAATCCCCGTCGTCTTTGCCTCGCGTTGGGGCGAAATCGGCACCACCATCAAATTGATGCGCCAGATGTTCGAAGAGCTCGAGATGTCGCCGGCCGGGTTCTCGGCGTCGGTACATAATGCCGCGCCGGGGGCGCTTTCGTTGATGACCAAAAACCACGCGCCCTACACCGCGATTGCCGCCGGGCCGGATTCGTATGAAATGGGCCTTTTAGAGGCCAAAATGACGCGCGGCAAGGTGCTGTTTGTGTATGCGGGGGAGTCGACGCCGGAGATGTATTTGCCGCATTTCCCCGCCCCCGAAAAAGCGCACGCGGTCGCATTACTACTTGACAACCAACCCTAAAATATGATATAATATTATATTACATAATTTTTCTAGCATAAGGAGAAGATAAATGAAGACCAGTTCGAAGGCCCAGGCCAAGTGTGTCGTGGAGCTCAAAGTTACGATTGATGATGCCGAAGCGAAGGCGATTGTGAAGGACGTCGAGAAGGCGTTCGCCCGCGAAGCCCAGGTGCCCGGCTTCCGCAAGGGCAAGGTCCCGATGGACCTCATCCGCAAGGATTTCGCGAATCAGCTTAAGGAAGAAGAAGCCCGCTCGATGGTGCGCAAGTACTATGCCGACGCCGTCAAGGCCGAGAAGCTCGACGAGGTCAACCTCAAAGGTATCTCCGAGCTCAAGGTCGATGAGAACGGCGGCGAAATGACCGCGCTCGTCGAAGTCAAGCCCACCTTCAAGCTCCCCACCTACAAGGGCCTCAAGATTGCCGCCGCCAACACGATCGTCGACGACGCCAAGATTGCCGAGCGTATCGAGGCGATGAAGGTTCAGTTCGCGAAGTACGAAGACGCCAAGGAAGGCGACAGCGTTCAGACGGGCGACTTCGCCCAGATCGATTACAATGGCGGCATTGATGGCAAGTCCATCCTCGAGCTCGCCCCGGACGCCAAGGTCGTCGCGGAAGGCAAGGGCTACTGGATGCGGGTCGAAGAAGGCTACTTCCTCCCCGAACTCGTCGAAGCCGTGAAAGGCATGAAGGTTGGCGAAGAAAAGTGCTCCATTCCCGCCCACTTCGACAAGGAAACCGCGCCTGACGCATTGAAGGGCAAGGACGCGATGTACACCATGAAGCTTACCGCGTTCCGCCGCCGCGTCCTCCCGACCGACGAGGAACTCGTGAAGGCCACGAAGGACGAGTCGATGGACGCCCTCGTTAAGAAGACCCGCGAAGCGATGGAAAAGCAAACGATCGAAGCCGAAACCCGTCGTCGCGAGAACGAAGCCATTGAGCTTCTTCTCAAGAAGGTCGATTTCGACGTTCCCGAAAGTCAGGTCCAGGCCCAGATGAATGGTTACCTTAATGACCTCGCCCAGCGCGCCCAGTACATGGGCCTCACCGCGGAGTACTTTGAAAAGAACCGCGAGCAGATCTTGAAGGACGCCGAGGAGAACGCCACCAAGCAGGTTCGCCTTTGGTATGTGATCGACGCCATCGCCAAGGAAGAAAAGCTCGAGGCGAAGGACGAAGAGAAGGGCAAGAAAGTCATCGAACTCATTTTGGCGAACGCTAAGTAATGAACTCTTATATGATACCTTATGTGGTTGAGCAGACGGGGCGCGGAGAGAGAACTTACGATATCTACTCGCGCTTGCTCCTCGACCGCATTGTCTTCATCTCCGGCGAGGTGAACGACGAAATGGCCAACGCCATTTGTGCCCAGCTCCTCTTCTTGCAGAGTCAAGATCCGGAGAAGGAGATTAATTGCTACATCAACTCTCCGGGCGGCAGTGTGACGGCGGGCCTCGCGATTTACGACACCATGCAGTACGTGAAGTGTCCGATCGCGACGTACTGCATTGGTCAGGCCGCCTCGATGGGCGCGGTGCTCCTCACGGCCGGCGCGAAGGGCAAGCGCTACGCGCTCCCCAACGCTCGCATCATGATTCATCAGCCGTGGGGCGGTGCGGAAGGCAAGGCGAGCGATATTGAAATTACCGCGCGCGAAATCCTCCGCCTCAAGGAAAAGCTTAACGAGATCCTCGCCAAGCACTCGGGCCGCAAGGTGGCGGACGTCGTCAAGGACACGGATCGCGACCACTTCATGTCCGCCGAAGAGGCGAAGGAGTGGGGACTTATCGATAAGGTACTCGGATGAAGATTCCAACTCCGCGGGAACTCAAGGAGTTCTTGGACCAGCACGTAATCGGTCACGACGAGATCAAGAAAGTTCTCGCCGTCGCCGTGCACAATCATTATCGCCGTCTTGAATCCAAGTTTGCGGGTAAGACGGACGAGGAGTTTAAGGATGTCGAGATTGAGAAGTCCAATATCCTCTTGATTGGTCCCACGGGTACGGGCAAGACGCTCCTCGCGAAAACACTCGCGAAGACGCTGGGCGTGCCCTTCGCGATTGGTGACGCGACCGTCCTTACTCAGGCGGGCTACGTGGGCGAAGATGTCGAGAACCTCGTGCGCTACCTTTACGCGAACGCGGGCGAAGATATTCAGGCCACCCAGTGCGGCATTATCTACATCGACGAAATCGACAAGATCGCGTCCAAGACCGAGAACGTTTCCATCTCGCGCGATGTGGGCGGCGAAGGTGTTCAGCAGACGCTCCTCAAGATGATTGAAGGGTCGATTTGCCGTATTCCGCCGCACGGCGGACGCAAGCATCCCGACCAGGACCTCGTCGAAATCGATACCACGAATATCCTCTTCATTTGCGGCGGTGCGTTCGTGGGCCTTGAAAAGATTATCGCCGAGCGCGTCGGCAAGCACGCGATTGGCTTTGGCAGCGAGACGGACACCAAGATGGACGAGAGCACCTTGTCGCGCGATGTTCGTCCCGAGGACCTCGTCAAGTACGGCCTTATCCCCGAGTTTACGGGTCGACTCCCGATTATCGCGGCGATGAAGGACTTGACCGAAGACGAGCTCGTTGAGGTTCTCACCAAGCCCAAAAACGCCCTCGTCAAACAGTATCAGAAACTCCTCGCGATGGATGGCGTCAAGCTTGAATTCGAAGAGGCGGCACTTCGTGAACTTGCGAAGATGGCATTGAAGCGTAAGACGGGCGCGCGCGGACTCCGCGCGGAGATGGAAAAACTGATGACCGATGTTATGTACGAGGCCCCTGGCAATCCGAAGCTCAAGAAGGTGGTCGTGACCCCGAAGATGATTCGGGAGAGGCTAGGTTGAAAAAATGACTCTAACAATACTCAAGGCAAAATTGCATCGGATTAAAGTGACGGAGAGCTGTCTTGATTACGAGGGCTCGCTCTCGCTGGATCCCGATGACATGGAAGCGGTGGGGATTGTTCCCTACGAAAAGATTCTCGTGGCGGATGTGGAGAACGGTAATCGTTTCGAGACGTACGCGATCGAAGGTAAGCGCGGAAGCCACGTCTGCTGTCTTAACGGCGCGGCCGCGCACAAGGGCAAGGTGGGCGATAGATTAATCGTCATGGCTTTTGCCCAAATGTCTCCCGAAGAAGCCAACGGCTTCCAACCGAAAGTTAAGCACTTCTAAGTAGATGCTGTCCTTAATCCTTTTAAGCTCGGTCTTTCTTGCCTTCTACGATATCTGCAAGAAGGCGAGCGTAAAGGATAACGCGGTTTTGCCGGTGCTGCTGTGTTCGACCCTCGCCGGGTTCTTAGCATTCACCGCTGTCGCGGTGTTGTGTGGTAGGGCGGTCAGCCCCTTGACCGCCGGCGGTGACGGGGTCGCCGCCCTACCGTGGACCTTGATGGGGTTGTGTTTTGTGAAGGCCGCGATCGTCGCCTCCTCTTGGGTCTTTACGTTTATGGGACTAAGGACGCTCCCGATTACGATTGCGACCCCGATTCGCGCAAGTGCCCCGGCGGCAGTTTTTGTGGCGAGCTTTTTCCTTTATGGTGAAGTGCCGACTTTCGTTCAGTTCGTGGGCGTCATTGCGGTCTTGGCGGGTTACTGGACTTTTTCCTGGGCGGGCAAGGCGGAAGGAATCGATTTTTTCCATAATCGCGCGGTGTGGTGTGCGATTGCGGGCGCGTGTCTTTCCGCCGTGTCGAGTTTGTGGGACAAGTATCTTTTTCAGGTGAGGGCCTTGCCGGTAGTGCCCGCACAGTTTTATTTCCAGCTCTTTTTGGTGGTGATATATGGGGTGTTGTTGATTAGCCATGTAGAGGTGGAGAGGTGGAGAAAGTCGGTGGGAGTTAAATTCACCTGGAGGTGGAGTATTCCGTGTGTGGGGATTTTGCTTGCGGCGGCGGATTACTTTTACTTCCTGGGGATTCAGCCCGAGGGGACGCCGATTTCGGTCTGTTCGCTCCTTCGTCGCTTTTCGGTCGTTCTCACTTTTATCCTGGGCGCGAAGTTCTTCCATGAACAGAACCTTGTTCGCAAGGGCCTCGCGCTTTCTGCAATCTTAATTGGATGTGTACTCCTATGCCTGTAGAAACTATAATTAATCTCGTCGTTCTCGGTGTCGCGCTTCTCGTTGTTCTTTTGGGCGGCACTTTGATGTTCTACTTTTTCTCGGAGAAGTTAAAACGGCTCTCGGCCGAAGACCTCTCGCGTCGCGGCAACGAACTCACCGCCACGAATGCGGAAAATGTTGACCGGCTTTTTAAGGAGCTAAAGGCCAAGCTCGACGAATACGAAAAGCTCGTCAAGAATTCTCAGGATCGCACGAATGATTTCGCCAAGTTAATGCATTCGGACGTGAATCGTCTTTGGTCCTTTGCCGAGCGCGCGCAAAGCTTTACTGACGCCCTCACGGCGGGCAACAAGATTCAGGGCAATCAGGGCGAAATGATGCTCGAAAATATTTTGGAACAAAGCGGACTAAAATCGGGGGTCGCGTACGATACGCAAATCGGGGACGCGCACGATGCGGGACGTCCGGATCTTTGCATTTACGACGCGTACAACCATCAAGTGATCCTCGTCGATGCCAAGATGAATATTAAGGACTATATCGAGGCCGCGACCAATAAGGAGCCATTTACCAAGCACGCGACGAGCGTGAGGCGTCAGATTGACAATTTGGCGAAGAAGAATTATCCTTTGTCGATCGCGCCCAAGCGCGAGGGGTACAAGAATCTTCCGATTGTCGCGATGTTCTGTCCCTTTGAGAGCGTCCTTGCCGCCGCGCTGGAGGCCGACCCCACCATTCTCGAATACGCGGCCGAGCGGAATATCGCGATTGTGACGCCCTTGACGCTCTGGGGCTATTTGCGTCTCATTACCTGGGGATGGAAACGGAACGAAGCTGAGAAGAAGTCGGAGGAGATTCAAAAACTCGGCGGCAAAGTGGTAAGTCTCGTGCACGCGTTCGAAGATGACCTCGCGACGTTGGGCAAGAAATTGACGGACGCGGAAACGATCTATGGCAAGATTGTCAATCGCTTAAGCGACAAGGGGTCGACCTCCATTTCGCGCGTCGCCAAGGAACTTGAGGAATATGGAGCTGCTTAATCCCAAATTGAAGCTCGTCGACGCGGTCGCGGAGTATCTCCTTAAAAGAGGGGATATGTCGCGGCTGTTGGTGATTGTGCCGACGGCGCAATCCTCGCGCGCGCTTCGCTTGGCGTTAGCCAAGCAGGGCGGGGCGGTTTTGCCGCCCAAGATTACGATGGCAAGTAAGCTCTTGGAGCTGGGGGACGAGACGCGGGTCGCGACCGAAGCGGAAGAGATGGCGTTCGCGAGCAAGACATTATTGGAAGTGGAGCGAATCTTGGGCGAAGGCGAGATGACCGTGGGGGACGTGTGCGGTAGGGCGTGTCGCCCCGCGACCGCCGCGGCGGGCAAGGGGCTGCCCGCCCTACCGTTGGCCACGGATGCCGAGAACTGGCGGAAGCTTGCCGACGAGGAGAAGGAGTTTTTTGACGCGCTATTAAAGCGCAAAGTGACGCCCCGCGCGCTCGCGCGCAAAACTGCCGCCGAGCGGGGGTATGTGGGCGAGGATATCGACGAGATTATTCTCCCCAACCCCATCGACATCTCCCTCGCGTTCCAAAAGTTCCTTAATGCGAGTAAGGTGAAGGTGACGTATTTAGGGAAGGACGAGGTCGAGGGTAGGGCGTGTCGCCCCGCGACCGCCGCGGCGGGCAAGGGGCTGCCCGCCCTACCGACAGGACCGTGCGGGGTCCCCACTTTACCCCAGGACCAAATCCAATCTTTTCCGACGCCGGTAATTGAGGCGGACGCGATTGCGAAATTCTTCCGCGAGATTCCGGTCACGGATGCCTTGCCCGCGCTTGCCGTGGCGGACACAAAAATGTTCCCGGAACTGGAGGGCGCGTTTCAGAATCACTTTGCAGAAGAGGAACTAAAGCTCCTTAATCCTTCGCGCTCGCGCGTTTCGCACTCGCCCTTGGGACGGCTCCTTGCGTCCATCCTGGCATTGAAGGCGAACGGGGACTACGAAACCTTTTCCACATTCATTCGTTCGGGCGATGTGGTTCGTTGGCACGATGAAGATATCTCTTGCCTTGACGAAATCCAAAATTCGCACTTGCCGCAAACGATTGATGACCTTATTCCCTATTTCCCTCTGGCCAAAAAAGTGAAGGACAAGCTCGATAAGCCGTTCGAGTTCCTCTCGGAAATCTTTTCGTCCGTCACGCTCGACGAGGCGAATCCGGGCGACCGGGAATTAATTGCCGCCGCGATGGTCGTGCGGGATTTGCGCGAAGCGGTGAATAGCGACATTATCCCCGAGGAAAAACGCGAACCCATTTTCCTGGAGCTCCTTAAAAAAGCGACGTTCATGCTGGAGCCGACCGAGACGAATGTCCTTGCGACCTTGGGCTGGCTCGAGGTGCCTTGGTGTGCGGAAGAAGAGCTTGTCCTCGCGGGCATGAATGAGGGCGCGGTCCCGGAGAATATTGTCGGTCACGCGTACGTGCCCGATTCCTTGCGCGAAGCGTTGGGCCTCATGACGAACGCGAAGCGTGCCGAGCGAGATAAGCGGATTTTGGCGGATGCGATAAGTTCGCGCGCGCCCGGGATGGTGCATATTTTTATGCACCAGATGGATATCGAAAAGAACGTCACCAAACCCTCGCGGATATTGTTTGATTTCATTTCGGATCAAGACCTGCCCGCCCTTGCCAAACGCCTCTATGCCGTGGATAAGGCGGGGGGTAATGGTAGGGCGTGTCGCTCCGCGACCGCCGGCGGTGACGGGGTCGCCGCCCTACCGACAGGACCGGGTGGGGTCCCTACTTTACCCCAGGCGTGGCGCTTAAAGCTCCCAATCCCCCCGCCAGGCACTAACTACCCCGTCAAGACGACGCCGTCCGCGATTGACCAGTACTATCGTTGTCCGTTTGGCTATTATTTGCAAACGATTTTTGGCGAGCATACGGACGACCACGCGCTCGAACTGGACGCGAGGGAGTTTGGCTCCTTAATCCACGAGGTCTTGGACGAGTTTGCGAAAGTGGGTCCGAAGGATTGCGACGACGAGAAGCGGATCGCGGAGTTTCTCGAGCGCTCCGTCTGGGACCACCTCTCCGCGTTCGGTAGGGCGTGTCACTCCGTGACCGCCGGCGGTGACGGAGTCGCCGCCCTACCCGCCATCATCGAACTTCAGGGCTTGGCGGCGGTGGAGCGGCTGAAGGCGTTCGCACGAGCGCAAGTTGAGTGGTACCGCGCCGGTTGGCGGATAATCGCGCACGAGCAGACGATGGAATGTAAGATTAAGGGACGCCCAACCCTCATTCGCGGACGCGTCGACCGAATCGATGAGAATACCCTGACCGGCGAAAAGATGATTATCGACTATAAGACCTGGGCGAAGGACGACGAAAAGAAGCACGACTCCTTGCAGCTCGCCCTCTATCGCGCGATGGTGGAGACGGCGGATGACACCCTGAAGGGCGTCGCTACTAGTAGGGATGAGCTTCAGCCTGTCCAAGCCTGTTATTGCCTCTTGGGCGAAACCGAGTCGCGCTTCCTCACGGACTCCGCCGTTCACGCGGGACTCCAAAGTGCCGCCGAAGACAAGGTGTGCGAGGTGCTGGATGGTATGGCCGCGGGCAAGTATTATCCGCCCAAGCGCGACGACTGGAAAACGAAATATGGCTCGCTTATTTGGCAGAGCCCGGAAGAGGGCATCGACCAAGCCTGGCTGGAGGACCAATGCCGCCGTTAACCGTTATTGAAGCGTCGGCCGGAACCGGCAAGACGTACGCGCTCGTCTCGCAGATGATGCATCTCATCTTCGATTGCAAAGTGCCGCCCGAGCGAATTGTGGCGCTCACTTTTTCGCGCATGGCCGCGGGCGAGATCTTCAACAGCTTCATCGAGCGGTTAGCGGAAAAGGTCGAGGTCGAGGGTAGGGCGCGTCGCCCCGCGACCGCCGCGGCGTGCCACGGGGGTCACGCCCTACCACAGGACAAGGCCGTAACGATGTTACGTAACGTCATCGCTACCCAGCACCTCTCCTTGATTGGCACACTCGATAGCTTCCTCATGAAGGTCGTGCGTGTCCTCCCCTCGGAGCTTGGGCTCGAGGACGAAGTGACGCTCCTAAGCGATTATCGCTCGCCCATCGAAAAGCTTCGCCTGGTGGGGGAAATGCTCGCCCTCTCTTCGCCGGACGCGAAAGCGGTCTATCGCGAAGCGTTCCGTCTCGCGCTCGGGAATAGCGCCTCGGCAAGTTACGTCGAGCGGTTTGTGAAGTTCATTGATACGTGGTATAGCTACTATCGCGATTACCCCAATTACGAATGGCGCGATGAGGCCCAAGGCATTTTTAGGCTTATGCGCGCGTACGACTTATCTTATAATGCGCGATTAAGGTCGCACGGATATCTCACCTTCGATGACGTTCCGCGGCTCTTAAATAGTCTTGAAGAACATCAAAAACTTCCGCTCGAATATCGCATGGACGCCAAGTTCGATTTCTGGGCGCTCGACGAATTCCAGGACACGAACAAAGAGCAGTGGAAGGCCATCAAGAACCTCATTTACGAGAACCCCACCTTCATCGTGGGCGATCGCAAACAGGCAATTTATGGTTGGCGCGGCGGGGACGTGAAGATTTTGGCGGGCGAAGTAAAGCGCGCCCAAGTGACGCCCGGGGCGGAGTTAAGGTCGCTCACCGAATCGTATCGCTATTTGCCGGCGATTTCGAATGCGGTCAATGAGGTCTTCTCGTAGTCCCGCCTTTGCGACGTATGGGAATGCCCCGTCCACACAAGTCACGATAATTCGAAGCCCGGCTTTGTGGAAGTTATTCAGGCGACAAAGGAAAAGCGTCAGGTTTGCATCAACGATTTCTTCCCGCACTTGGAGCACGCGCTCAAGGCCGTGAAGCCGTGGGAGCGCGGCATTTCGACCGCGATTCTCGTCCGCAAGAATTCGGACGGGGCGGCAATTCGGGATTATTTGAAGTCAGTCGGGATTAGTGAAGTGGTCTTCGAGGGCGAGACCGCGATTTCCGATTCGCCGGTCATCATGGCGATGCTCAACTTGGTGCAACTTGCGGACCACCCGGGAGATGAGTACGCGCGGCGGGCAATTGAATTGTCCCCGATCGGTAGGGCGTGTCGCCCCGCGACCGCCGGCGGGCAAGGGGCTGCCCGCCCTACCACAGGACCGGGTGGGTTTTCGCGTTACCTTTTGGAGGAGTTTACCAAGAAAGGTCTCGTTAGGGTCTTTAGGGACATTAGGGAAAAGCTGAAGGGCGTAGAAAACTCGTGGAACGACTTTACCGAAGAGCGCTTTGCGGACCTCATTAAGTGCGCGAGCGAGTTCGAGGAGATGTGGGATTCTACGACGCGTCTTTCCGATTTCGTGACCTACATGACGAATAAGACGAAGCGCGATTATGCCGCCCCCGGAATGATTCGCATCATGACCATGCATCAGTCGAAAGGCCTCGGCTTCGATTGGGTGCTCCTCCCGCTAATCGAATCGAAAAAGCTGGTGAATCATAGTCACCAGTCCCCGCTAGTTGGCGAGAACTGGATTTCGCTTTCCCAATCGTCAGGCCAACCCTCCGGTACTGAGGTAGGGCGTGACCCCCGTGGCACGCCGCTAAGCGACGCGCAAGAAAAATCCGACCAATCCCAACTCTACGAAGCGCTGTGCCTTTATTACGTCGCGATGACGAGGGCGAAATCGGCGTTGACCCTCATCTTGAATCCGGCCAATAAGACGAAGCCCAAGAAGGGCGCCGAGCCGGAGAAGTTCAGCGACTTTGTGCGCGGCGTGAAGCTGGCTACTAATGGTGACCCTGCGTGGTATAATGATTGGCCATGTAGAGGTGGAGAGGTGGAGAAGGACCTGTCTTCGGGGGACCTGTCAGGTAGGGCGGGCAGCCCCTTGCCCGCCGCGGCGGGCCCCGGGGGTCACGCCCTACCCACGCCCATGCCCGCCGCGGCGAGGCCCCGGGGGGGCGCCCCACCCACGCCCGAGCCCCCCGG